>JAEEGK010031086.1_pt1 | contig 10541 bp, 13 predicted proteins | sample 8958771 | NCBI WGS metagenome assembly JAEEGK01 (sample SAMN16246547, study PRJNA631951) | gut metagenome | biome: gut microbiome; feature: rumen; material: SC-attached | host: Bos | place: Iran: Karaj | collected 2018-10 | reverse complement strand
GTATTGGCATTGAAACTTTTAGACTTAAAACTGGTACTCCTCCACGTATTAAAAGAGACTCCATTGACTTTAGTAAAGCTAGTGTCCAACCTGGTACTCCAAGACGCTTAGCCTTCTCTTATGACACTACTAAATTCATCCCTATTGATGAACAAGAATTATGTTATCTTGTTTACACTACACCAAAGACACATGAAATCATTAGAGCACACTTAAAAGACTCCGCTTTATTTAGTGGTTTAGTGACTGGTGTTGGTCCAAGATATTGTCCATCAATTGAATCTAAAATCGTCACATTTGCGGATAAAGAAAGACATCAATTATTCTTAGAACCTGAATCTAGATATACTGATTCTATTTATTTACAAGGTTTTTCTACATCTATGCCTGTGGATGTGCAGGAAGAAATGGTGCATTCTTTACCTGGTTTTGAAAATGCTGTTTTCCTTAAATATGCTTACGCTATTGAATATGATGCTATTCGCACTGAAGAATATGGTCCATCTTTAGAAATTAAAAAGTGGCCAGGACTATTTATCGGTGGCCAAATCTGTGGCACTTCTGGTTATGAAGAAGCAGCTGCTCTTGGTCTTATGGCAGGTATTAATGCCAGTAGAAAAATTGATGGTTTAGATCCTTTAATTCTAAGAAGAGATCAAGCCTATATTGGTGTCATGATTGATGACCTTGTCACTAAAGGTACGGAAGAACCATATCGACTCATGTCTTCAAGAGCGGAGTTCCGTTTAATTCTTCGTCACGATAATGCTGATTTAAGATTAACTGAGATAGGTCATGAAGTTGGTTTAATCAAAGAAGATAGATATAATAGATTTATTAACAAAGTTAATAATATTAATAAAGCAATCGACATTTTAAAAGCTAATTATCTCGGTGCAAGAGAAGATGTTAATTCTTATTTAAGAAGTATTGAATCTAATGAATTAACAGGTGGTATTCAAGCTTTTGAATTATTAAAAAGACCAAATGTTTCTTATATCGAAATTAAGAAGTTTTTACCTGAATTAGATAATGTTGAGTTAGATGAATTCGCTATTGAAGAAGTGGAAATCATTGCTAAATATGAAGGCTATATTGTTAAGCAAATTAGAGAAGCAAAGAATATGGCTAAGTTAGAAGAAATGAAAATTCCAAGTGATATGGATTTCTTAAATATGGATGGTTTAGCTTTAGAAGCTAGACAAAAACTCGATAAGATTAGACCAATGACTATCGGACAAGCTTCTCGTATCTCTGGTGTGAATCCAAGTGATATTAGTGTTTTAATATTTAATGTGAGGAAGACACACAATGAATAAAGAATCATTTGTTTTAGAACTTAATAAACGTGGCATTAACTGTGAAGAGAAACAATTAAATCTTCTTTGGGATTTTATGCGCCACGTTTTAAAAACGAATGAAAGCTTTAATCTTACTGCAATAAAAGATGAAGAATCATTCGTAGAAAAGATGATCTTTGATAGTGCGCTTCTTTTAAACAATCAAAACTTTGAAGGTGTTGATGTTTTAGATATCGGCGCAGGCGCTGGATTCCCAAGTGTTGTCTTATCAATTCTTTCACCAAAAGCCCATGTTTTTGCCCTTGATAGCACCGCGAAAAAAGTGAAGTTCATTGAGGACTACGCTAAGGAAAAGAGCTTAGACGTCACCGGAATAAGTGCTCGAGCGGAGGAATTTGCAAGAGATAATAGAGATAGATTTATGGTGGTTACCGCTAGAGCAGTAGCCTCATTAAGAATTCTTCTTGAATTAGCTTTACCTATGCTTAAAGTTGGTGGTGTATTTATCGCTATGAAAGGTCCTGGCTTTGAAGAAGAAATCAAAGAAGCACAAGGCGCTTTAAAGAAACTTAAAGGTGAAATTGATTATATCTATGAAGATCAACTTCCTGAATCTAAAGAAGCAAGATCGTTTATATATATTAAAAAGGTAGGGGAAACACCTAATAAATATCCTCGTCCGTATGGCGAAATAAAAAATAAAGCGTTATAGTATTTTATTTTATAAAATTGAGTATATAATAGAAATCACTTCAGGGCAGCGAAAAGCGACCGGCGGTAAACCCCGCGAGCCTAAAAGGGCAGGAACTTGTGAAATTCAAGTGGCGACAGTAAAGTCTGGATGAAAGAAGTACGTTTTTTAAGGCCTTGGGAAAGGTCTATTTTTTTATGAACAAAATAAGAAAACCTAGTGAAGTCATCACTAGAATTGCAACTATTGGTGTTTTATCAGCATTAGGTGCAGTGTTAATGGCGTTTGTGAAGATACCTGACCCATTCGCGCCATGGCTAGAAATTGAAATCAGTGAAATTGTGACAATTCTAGCGTATGCGCTTTATGGTTTACCAGGTGGTGCACTTGTTGCCATTATCAAAACAGGATTAAAAATCCTCTTCGTCGGTACATCTTCTAACTATTTAGGAGAACTTACCGCCATATTAGCGTCCTTGATGTTTATCGTCGGAATGTTTATCACAAGCCGCTTAAAATGGTTTAAGAAAGGTATCGGTTTCCGTATTGTTGCCTATATTTCTATCGCTATTTTAGTGAGTGTGACAATGACATTATTCAACGCTATCTTTATTACTCCATCTTACTTAACCATCTACGCTAATCCTCCACGTTTATCGACATGCTTCGAGGATGGAATGATTCTTAAAGTCTATAATTATTTGACTAAATCAGATGTGGAAGCGGTTAATGCTTGGCCATACATCGGTGCTATCAGTGTGATTTACGGTCCATTTAATTTATTAAAAGTGGCGATCTGCTTTGCAGCGTATGAAGTATTATTCAATAGATTAATCTTCGTCTTTATGAGAAGATCAGAATTCTTCCAAAAGTGGTTCGTTGGTAATATTCTTATTAAAAAAGAAAAAGAACCAACTGAAGAAGTAAAAGAATAAAAAAGGCACAAAAAAACTAGGTCAATCAAGGCCTAGTTTTTTGTTGTATTTTACTCTTCAACAGAGATTGCACCAACTGGGCATACGCCAACAGCATCTTCATCTGCTTCGCCGTTCACTGGAACTGCTGGACCTTCATCAGAGAATTTGAAATCATCTGGGTAGGAGCCAACACAAGCGCCGCACATAATGCATGAAGCTGCATCAATTTTTACTCTTTTTTTAGCCATGAGTAATGCCTCCTTGGGTTATATAAAATGATTATAGTCTTAAAGAGGGGGTATTTTCAATAACTTGGGGCTAAATTGATAAAAAAGTCATTTTTTGTTCAAAAAGCATTCTAATTAAATTAGAATAAATATGTTGGACTAATTATGAGTGAAACAAGATTAGAAAAATATAAAAAGTATCGTCAATCATTAAACGAGTTTAAATCGATTAACAACGAACCAGATTCCGTTAAATATCGCGATAATTCTATCGTTTCTGATAAGATGAATACGACATCCACTCTTCCATTAGAAGAAGTGCTCGGTAAAATTGAAGAAACTCCTGTTGAAGAGCCAAAACGTATTTGGACTAAGAAGTTTATTATTGCTATGAGCATTGCTCTAGTGGGTCTTTGTTTAATCGCGGGAATTATTATTTTTGCTATATATGCCTTTGGAGGACAATAAGATGAAAGTCGCTGTTGCTATTGACGGTCCTGCCGCTGCAGGAAAATCTACCATCGCTAAACAAGTCGCACTCATGAGAGGTTTCACCTATATTGATACAGGTGCTATGTATCGTGCGTTTACTTGGTATTGCTTACAAAAAGGAGTGAACTGCCAAGATGAAAAAGCTTGTGTAGCATTAATTCCAGAAGTAAACATCGAACTCAAACCAGGTTATGTTGTTTTATGTAATGGTATCGATGTCAGCAAACCAATTAGAGGTACTGATGTTTCAGGCAACGTTTCTTATATTGCTTCCTATAAAGACATTCGACTTGCTTTAGTGGAACTCCAAAGAAAGATGGCAGAAAAAGATTCTGTTATTATGGATGGACGTGATATTGGTACATATGTTTTACCAAACGCTGAAGTGAAGATCTTCCAAGTAGCATCTGTCGAAAAAAGAGCGGAACGCCGCTACAAAGAAAACCAAGAAAAAGGTATTGCATGTACCTATGAAGATATTGTCGCAGACGTGGAAAAGAGAGACTACATTGATTCCCATCGTGCTTTTGCTCCTCTTAAACCAGCGCCAGATGCGATTCATTTAGACACATCTGATTTAACTATCGACGAAGTTGTCGCTGAAGTTAATAAGATTATTGATAAGAAATTAGCGGAGAAGAAGTAATGGCACAAGGTATTGTCGCAATTGTTGGCTCGCCTAACGTTGGTAAATCAACGATTTTTAACCGTATGATCGGTGAACGTCATGCGATTGTTGATGATGAAATGGGCATTACACGTGATAGACTTTACGGGCAATGTGAATGGCTCGGTCGTCATTTCTCTTTAATTGATACAGGTGGTATTGAAATCGTTAATAGACCATTCCAAGAACAAATCCGTATGCAAGCTGAAATTGCCATAAACGAGGCAGACGTGATTGTGTTTGTGGTCGATGGTAAGCTCGGAATTACCACTGATGATAGAGTGGTGACAAACATTCTTAGAAAAGTAAATAAGCCAATTATTTTAGCTGTTAATAAAATTGATGAAGGCTCCCATATGGCGGATGCCCAAGAGTTCTATGGCTTAGGCCTTGGCGAACCACACGTTGTTAGTGGGGCACATGGTATCGGTATTGGTGATATCCTTAACGAAATTGTTAAATACTTACCAGAAAACAAAGAAGAACTTGAAGAAGATAAAGTCACATTCTGCGTGGTTGGTAGACCAAACGTTGGTAAATCATCTTTAACTAACGCTATCTTGAACCAAGATAGAGTCATTGTTAGTAATATCTCAGGTACCACTAGAGACTCTATTGATACACCATTTAATAGAAATGGTAAAAACTATTTAGTTATCGATACCGCTGGTTTAAAGAAACGCGGTAAGATTTACGAATCCATTGACAAATATTCTGCCATTAGAGCGCTTAAAGCTATTGAAAGAAGTGAAATTGTTTTACTTGTCCTTGATGGTAAAGAAGGTATTACCGAACAAGATAAACACGTTATTCAATACGCTACTGATTTACATAAAGCCATTATCATCGTGGTTAATAAATGGGATCTTGTTGATAAGCAAACAAATACCATGTCCGACTATGTGAAGATTATTCGTGATGAGTATAAGTTCTTAGACTACGCTCCTGTTGTCTTTGTCTCTGCTCTTAAAAAGCAAAGATTAGATACCTTATTTGAAACATTAGATAACGTTCATGCAGCCTACTATACTCGCATCAAAACAAGCCTCTTAAATGAAGTTATGCAAGATGCACAAATCATGAATCAGGCACCAAATTTTAACGGAGGACGTCTAAAAATTTTGTATTCTTCTCAAGTTAGTTCTGCCCCTCCAACAATCGTTCTTTTCGTTAACGATCCACAGTTCATGCACTTCTCATATCAAAGATATATTGAGAACAGATTGAGAGATACTTTCAACTTTGACGGCACCCCAATTCGTATCGTTTTAAAGAAGAGAGCGCAACAATCTCGTGACTAAATCTAATAATTTCGCAAAAATATCCTTGTAAAATTCGCAACATATACTATAATTAAAGTTGCTAAATCACATAAGCAAATTCAGATTAATTAAAAAGGGAGTTTTTAATCGTGAAGAAGTTCAACAAAAGAGATTTAGTCCAAATCGTCGCAGACGAGGGTCATCTTTCCAAGAAAGACGCCAGAAATGCACTTGACTTATGCTTCGACTTAATTGAGAAAGCTTTGCTCGAAGGTCAAGAAGTCAACATTACAAACTTTGGTGTCTTCACCCCAAAAACCCGTCAATCACGTGATGGTACACATCCAAAGCAACACACACGTATCAAGATTGCGGAATCTCGCTCAGTGACATTTAGACTATCTAAAGCACTTAAAGGCAAATTAAATAAGTAGCCTAATGCGAATAAACCAGCTCCGTGCTGGTTTTTTCGACTGTATGTATCACGCAATGCGTGTAGAATATATTTATATGGAAATCAAAATTTATATCTTTAAAGAACTTGCCAAAAAGTTCAATTCACATGGCTTTAATCTTTATCTCGTCGGTGGTACCGTTAGAGACTATCTTTTAGGTGAGCCATTAACGGATGTCGACTGTGTAAGTGAAGCCACTCCAGAAGAGATTGCCTCATTCTTACCAAAGATTGATAAGACGTTTATTCGTTTTGGTTATTTGAAATTCAAAAGTCCAGAAGGTGTGAAGTTTGATATAACCACTTTAAGAAAAGAATCAGCTTATTTAGATGGACGTCATCCAAGTAAGATTGAATTCGTTAAAGATTTAAAGGATGACTTCTCTAGAAGAGACTTTACCGTTAACGCTTTATATATGGATAAAGATTTAAAGGTTATCGACTATGCGAATGGTCAAGAAGACTTAAAAAATCACATCTTAAGAGCGGTGGGCGATCCTGAAACTAGATTAAAAGAAGATCCTTTAAGAATCTTAAGGGCCATTAGATTCCATCTTATGCATAACTTAGATATTGAAGAATCGTTATTAAAAGCCATGCATGATAATTTCCATTTATTAAAAAACACTACTGATGCGAAAATCAGAAGTGAATTGGCGAAGATTGACGACAAAGTCGTGGATCAAAAAGAAAAAGAAAGAATTTTTCAAGAATTTGATATAGCAAACCTAGTGGGTGTGATAAAGTAATAGCATGATTAGTGAAGCAATCGATTTCCGTTTTCTTCTTTTAGAAAACTATAAAAAACTTAAAATTAGTGAAAACCAATTAGCGATCATTATGATGATTGATCACTTAATTGAACACGGTAATCCATTCATTACCGCGGATCTTTTATCTTTAAAGATGTCATTAGACATCAAAGAAATTGATAGATTACTCGCTGATTTATTAACACGTGGTTTAATGGAATACGCGACGGTAAACGGTAAAACCGTGACTTCGCTAAAGCCATTAAACGAAAAGCTTTATCGTGAATTCCAAATCAGTGTTTCTAAAGAAAACGAAGCCAAGAATAGTGAAACAATATCTAATCAATTAAATAATGTCTTCGAACAGTTCCAAAATGAATTAGGCCGTTCCTTATCTCCAATTGAAATAAGCACTATTAGGGAATGGGTTTCTATGGGTTATACTGACGAAGTCATTATCGATGCTTTAAAAGAAGCGATTAACCAAGGTAAGAAATCTATTAAATCCGTTGATAGAATTTTATTAACATGGGCGAAAAGAGATGATCTTGAAGCGGAAGGTAAAACATCAATCGATGATGATTGGACCAAAAACTTAGAAGAAACTATTCGTATCGCTAAAACTCCATGGCTTGATGAGGATGATGAAGACTAATATCTCCCCATTACTTAACTATTTAGATGAAATGTTCCCATCCGCAAGATGTGAACTTTTTTATTCTAAAGATTATGAACTAGTAATCGCGGTGATGCTATCCGCTCAAACAACTGATAAATCAGTCAATGCGGTTACACCAATATTGTTTAATAAGTATCCTTCTTTAGAAGATTTAAATAACGCTCCTTTAGAGGATATTGAAGAAATACTTAAACCAATTGGCTTATATAAAAATAAAGCTAAGAACTTAAAAGGTATTGTTAAAGATTTACTGGAAAGATTTAACGGTAAAGTACCTTCGAATAAAGATGAATTAATGACTCTTCCAGGAGTGGGCAATAAAACCGCTGGTGTCATTCGCGCGGAAATATTCCAAATCCCAGATTTACCTGTAGATACGCATATATTAAGGATTAGTAAAAGACTTAACCTTGCTAAGAAAGAGGATGAGCCAATTGATGTTGAAAGAAAACTTAAAAAACTTATCCCAGAAGAAAGATGGATTAAGTCACATCATCAATTAATTCATTTTGGCCGCTATTTCTGTACCGCACGAAATCCACAGTGTGAAAACTGCAAAATAAGCGACATGTGCACTAATAAACGCAAGTAATTACTTAAAGTATAAAGCGTCAACAGCGTCAAGATAATGCAGTCTTGGCGAATAGTCTTGCTTAATTAAAATACCTTCTTTAGTGAACACTTCATAAGGGATGGATTTTCTTTTTCCATGCTCATAGAAATCGATTACGAAAGAAGCATCTAATAAGTAAATCTCGTCTTTCATTTGGAAAGAGATAATAAAGAAAGCGATGCCTCCATGTTTAAGGACATTCTTTAAATGAACAATTTGGTGATCACTAATATTACTTAATGGGAATGAAGTAGTGGATTTAGTGTTCTTGGCTTCAAAGTCAATATACCTACCCTTATATACGCCGTTATAGTCTGTCGTGGATTGTTTTTCAAAATAGGCATCAGTAATCCTAGCGCCTCTAGAATAGTCAACTTTTACAATATTGATTGGCGTTGGTCTTTTATTAATTAAAGCAATTCCAGAATCACGATAAAAATCATTGGAAAGATTGATATCTTCCTCTAATGACATACCACGGTTTGCAGCGCTCAAAAGGGTTCTATGAGCAGATGATTTATTCTGTTCTAAGTTTTCCTTCTTTTGATATGTTTTACCGTTTGGATATCTCATTATTCAATATACTTTTTAATCTCTTCTTCGAATTCTTGATATGTGACGTTCTCATTGTTCGCTAATTTCTTCATGGTATTAGCAACAGGAACAGGGAAATGGTTAAATGTTTTTAAAACTTTCTTATATTCTTCAACGAGTAATGAACTCTTTCTCATTGTGGCGTCATATAACCACGCTAAGTTTTCGGCATCAACTGCTGGATCATGAGCAGGACCAGCTTGCTTTACACCAAAGGCATCGCAGTATCTAATTAAAGATAGTGGATTGCCCTTATCATCTCTCATGAATTCAGAGATAAAAGCGCTGAAGTCGATATAGTTTTGTTGGATGCATTGGACGATTTCTTTTGGGAAATCAAAACTATAAGAAATAGAGGAAGATAAAATCTTCATATCATGATTACCAAAGGTAATAAATGAGGATTTCTTAAAAGACATACCGCAGTATTTCTTAAGCTCACTCATCGCGGTGTAGAAACTCACACCTTGTTGTTTGAGCATATCTTCAGTGATACCAGTTAAATCAGTAACAATCTTGCCCACTCTATTGTGTGCTTTGACATATGCTCTAAATGGCTTTTTGGCTTTCTTAATATACCCATGACGATCAATCACCACGTGTAAAGCGCCGATAGCAATCATCTCATGAGAGAATTGTGTGCCTTCGAAGTCTAGGAACACTAGTGATTTATGACCTTTTAATAACTTTTCGAATTTCTTCATATAAATTTCTTTGATAGTATACAACATTTCCTCTTTTTTCAAAAGAGAAAAGATTGAATTATAAAATTATCTCTTATATTATATAAGAAATGGAGCAAATATGGCAGTAAAGCTTTTTCTTAACTCTCAAACAATCTTGAATCATACATTCCCCATTACCCATAAGAACGCTTATGATGCTGAGGAAGTAGATCGCTTCTTAGATATGGTTATTCAAGATTATAAGCTCGTGGAAGCAAGTGTCGTCATTCCTGTTAACGAATACGAAACACTTAAGCAAAAGAACAAAGTTCTGGAGAGTGAAAAAAGAAATATCGAAGTTGAACTAGAAAGATACAAAGCTCGCTTCACCAATATTAAATCCAGTGATAATGTCACCACAGACAATATCGAGTTAGTCAGAAAGATCAATGCTCTAGAGAAATTCCTTTGGAACCATGGATTCAATCCTGACACAATCAAATAACATCTAAAATTCCGGTCTGGACAATCGCTGCTTCGGTAGAGGAAAGTCCATGCTCGCACGAGCTGTGATGCTCGTAGTGATTGCGCTAGCGGAAAAAATAACGCTAGGTACGTAGGAGTACGTAACGGCGGGAGGATACCTAAAGGAAACCATGGTCGAATCCCTGAAAGTGCCACAGTGACGAAGTTTATTGGAAACAATAAAGTGGAACGCGGTAAACCCCACAAGCGAGAAACCCAAATTTGGTAGGGGAGACAAGGAAAGAGAACTGAATTAATCCTTGTAGGCATTGCCTAGATAAATGGTTGTCAAAACAGAACATGGCTTATAGGACCGGATACTCACTAAGGAGACAAAATGAATTTACCAACAAAAATTACATTCACTAGAATCATCATGATTGTCCTCATGATTATTGGCTTATTCGTATTAAATATTATTAATGCGATTAATGGCTGGCAAACATTTGAATTAGGCAACACGGGTATCAATTTAGTCTTCTTAATCTTATTTGTTTTCTTTGTGATTGCGAGTTATACAGACCATCTTGATGGTTACCTTGCAAGAAAAAATAATCAAGTCACAGATTTAGGCAAATTCCTTGATCCAGTAGCGGACAAATTATTAGTTAACTCACTTGTTATCTTCTTAGCCGCTCCTGCGGTTTTTGCACGTTATGTCCCTAACGGAGAAAGTGTTATTTCTTTCAATGTTTGGTGCGT
>JAEEGK010031080.1_pt1 | contig 10543 bp, 8 predicted proteins | sample 8958771 | NCBI WGS metagenome assembly JAEEGK01 (sample SAMN16246547, study PRJNA631951) | gut metagenome | biome: gut microbiome; feature: rumen; material: SC-attached | host: Bos | place: Iran: Karaj | collected 2018-10 | reverse complement strand
CATTCATCTCCTCGATGTTGTCCGGACCGACAAGCGGCATCCCAGGCCAGGTGTCGATGTCGTAGCCCAACGTAGACACGTCGTTGCGAACGGCAGCAGCAACGGGTTCTGCAGCCACTTCGGCTGATGTTCCTTCGTTAACAGGTGATTTTTTATCAGTATCATTCATAACTTTCGTATTACTTTCGGTGCAAAGATACGAAAATCCTCGCAACTTCCAAAGAAATTGCGAGGAAATATATCAGATGAAGTTGAAATTACACAAAAGTTTTAGTTTGCTAGGATTCATCCGCATGTCCCAGAATGCCGATATGGTAATGACATCATTGTCAATTCTCAATACGCATAAAGATGGTGTCGCTCTTTGATCTCTGACATCACATCTTCCCATGGAAGACATTTCCCGGCTTCAAACTCTTTCTCTGATTCTTCGATGTCAGCAATGGCCTCACCCACAGTCGAAGGACCCAATACTGGCAGAATGAAATTATCGGCATCATCGTAGTCTATGGCTGCAGATGGTTCACAGCACATGCCTACGTTTTCTTCCTCTTCGATAACGGGAGATCTCTTTTCTTCCATATCAATTTCGTTTTATGCCGCAAATATACGAACTATTTTCGTAACTTCCAAGTTTTTAGCCGATATTTTTATTTAGACATAGAATAAGGGCCTGCTTCGCGTGGTGTGAAGCAGGCCCTTGATGGGTTTTATTGGGGAGCCTCACAGAGGGACAGAGGCACGCTGTGAGCAATAAAAGTTGTCCGTTTTGGATAACTTTTTCTTTTCCTCTTTTCGAAAAGTTGTCCAAAAGGGGAAAATGAATGAAAAAAAAGGTGAACGGGCTGGTTTTCTCTTGATTTAAATCAATTCCGCTCTGATTCATGTATAATTTTTCGTGCATATTCTTGCAAAACGCGTACAGATTGAGTAATTTTGCCGATGAAATAATAAAATATCATCAATCTTGCAAAAAAAGCTTATGGCATACAACAAACACATAGACAAGACCGAAGAAGAATTGCGTGAACTGAGAGCAGTTTACGCACAGGATGACGTGGCCCGATTCATGGATGGTTTAGAGTCGGGAAAGATTAAGAATGAGGAACAGATTATAGCTTTGACCAACAAGATACAGGAGAGCGACGGAATGGTCCGTCTGGAGTATAGCCGCCTGTTGCGCTTAAAGCAATCAGGTTTTATCGAGCAGTTTGCCACTAACTACAACAAGAGTTACGATACGTCTCATTTCCTGATGAACAAGATGCGCAGCGGATTGAGCCGTGGCCTGAAACTGCTGGAGGCGTTTTGCGAGAAAAAGCGTCGCAAGGGGCATTCCAAATCAAAGCGCAAAGTGGTAGACAACTCTAAGATGGGGCGTTGTGCTTACAATCTGTCTATATGGAGGTTGGAACAGTACAAAGAATCTGTGAAGAAATTGTACCACGAGGTATGTACCTACAATGACGACCTGACAAAGTGTATTGACTTGTGTCTGGAAATGATAGACCAGGTAAACTATGTCAGGACTCATCCTGAATATGCTGATGCGATTTACGACAAGTGCCATGAGGAAACGGTGCTGAACAGCCGCACCACCATCAGGAGGTTCATATCGCTGAAGGCGAATCTGGAGAATGATATTTACGCCCAGATGGAGGAATGGGAGAAAAAGCAGCAAGCTTTGAAGAATCTGAAGGCCAAGCTGTATCACACACTCGACCTGGACGAGTGGACTGATCTGTGCATTGTTGAAGAGGTTATCAAGGCTCGTCAGCAAGATCTTACTAATGAAGAACGTGCCTTATGGGGCGACAACAAGCAGAAGGTCATGTGCGTCAGAGTGGTTTATGAGCATCTTGACGATTTGAAGCCCAAGGGACAGAAAGGCATGATTGGGGGCATGTTCCTGGCTCGTCTGCACCGGTGGAGCAACGTACTGCCCAATCGCGGTTTGGAATACTGGTACGAGTATTTCATAATGAGCTACTCGCGCAACGGACAGCTTAAGCCCGCCAAGTGTAGTGCCATTAAGACTGCGAAGGGCCAGATAGCCAAACTTGACAATAGCGAAGATGCTGAACTGCAGGCTGAGTTTGACGAGCAGATAGACTTGTTGCTTAGAAAATACATGAAAAAACAACAAGATTTCGATGAACAAGAAAAAGAAGCTGTCAACTTTTGACTTTTTTCTCATCCAAACATTTACAGGGTCAGTCTTTCAGAAGGCTGGCCCTGTAACTTTTGACCATATTTTCAACGGTAGCGGTATAAAGTTTTGCTGACTTTTGACCATCGGGGCTTTTTGTCGGTCAAAAGTAGCAAGAGTTCTGTTTTGCCTGCTTTTAACTATGGGCATTTTTACCATGATGCAATGGTCAAAACACTTGTAAATACGGTCAATTCACGTGTTTTCCGAAAGTCAAAAGATAAAAGCGTAATGTCACCGAAAAGTCGTACCTTCGCGGCATCTTCTCAGGCACGAAGCCGCGTGCCGATTATGAAGGGGCGGTTTGAAAGTAAGGTGACGCTGTCGGCAAGGTAAACCTGAGACCACGTTTTCCATAAATAATAAAAAGATTATGGGAACAAACGATTTGAACGGCTCCATGAATTTGGAGCAAGAACTGGCCGGTAGGGTCAGTGAACTGGATGCTCGGCGCCGAGAGCGCGAGGACCAGATGGTGACACTTATCCTCGATCGTATCTGTGAAGGAATAGTGTCTAAGGAAGCAGAAATCGACACGCTGATGTCTGCCACAAAAGGCCGTTGTCAGAAGGAGATTATGCAGTTGGTCGAGAAAGAGGTTTTGCGCTCTTCCGACGACTCGCTGTGGAACGCGGACTACAGTCTGCGTCCTCATGGCGAACAGGTTATCTACTGTTACACCGGCAATTACTGGAAGACGGTGGAACCTGCCCTATAGAAGGATTTCGTCGGACGGTGTGCTGAGCAGTGCGGTGTGCCCGAGACAATGCTCATGGACTCGAACTTCATGAAGAAGATGTACGACGGCATGGCCTACAACATCTTCAAGTACCGTCAGCCGGTGTTTCGTGACGACGAGGTGTGGCTGAACATGCCGAACTTCACGCTGGAACTGAAAGTCGACGGTAGTGTGCTGCCCCGTGAGCACCGCCGTGAAGACTTGTTCTATCATTGCCTGCCCTATCCTTACGACCCGCAGGCTGATTGCCCGCTGTGGCATAAGTTCCTCGACCGCGTATTGCCAGACCCTCAGGCACAGCAGCTGTTGGCTGAGTTCATCGGCTATTCCATGATGCGCAGCCACCGTTTCGAGAAAATGCTGTGGCTTGTAGGTCCTGGACAGAACGGTAAGTCGACGGTGCTGGAGGTGCTCGAGTCGCTGTTTGGTTCCGAGAACGTAAGCAACCTCAGTCTCGACCTGCTGACCAATGACCAGATTATGCGCTCGGCTTTCGAGCACAAGTTGCTGAACATTTCGTCGGAAACTGGCGACAAGATCAACGCCAGCGTCATGAAGCGTATCTGTACGGGTGAGGCAGTGACAGTCGAGCAGAAGTACGTCAATCCCCATGAGACCACCAGCTATGGCAAGGTCATCATGGCCACCAACGAATTTCCTAGACCTGAGAACACTGGTGCCTTCTTCCGTCGAATCCTCATTCTCCCCTTCGAGGTTACGATTCCAGACGGAGAGAAGGATATTCATCTGGCCGAGAAACTCAAAGGAGAACTGCCGGGCATTCTGAACTGGGTGCTCTCGGTATTGCCCGAACTGATGAAGCGCGGCGAGTTCACGTCGTGCGAAAGCAGCGAGAAGGCACTTGAGGACTACAAACTGGAGTCAGACAACGTCCGTCTGTTCCTCAGCGAGATGCTTGAACCGTCCAAGACATCCACTCATGGGCAGGACCTGTTCAATGCCTATGTCGCCTATTGCAAGGCTGCCCAGCAATATCCGTTGGGAAGAACCCGATTCTACAAGCGTCTGGACAATCTGACTCTTGCCGGTGAAAAGATACGGAAAGTGATGTACTTCAAACTTAAACTCATTGAGTCATGAGCAAGCAGTATGAACATTATGACACAGACCGCATCCGTGCCATCTCCATTTCGGAGGTGGCCAGGCGGCTGGGCGACCATGTACGCAAGGTTGGCGTCAGCCATGTCACCTATTGTCCGTGGCACGACGATGAGCACCCTTCGCTCTCGTTGGTAGAAAGCAAAGGCAAAAACTACTGCCACTGCTTTGCCTGCGACAAAGGAGGCGACGTCATTGCCTACGCGATGCAGCACGAACAGTGGACATTCCAGGAGGCATGTCAGTGGCTCTCCCAGACTTTTGGCATCTGTACCGTACAGAGCTACTATCCCCGCCCCAAGCCTCGTCCCGTCGTAAAGCCCAAAGAGCCGACGTACACCTACATCCCGATGGAGATGGTCGACGGGCTGGCTTCTGCGGAAAGCTCGCTATGCCAGTGCCTGATGCGCATGTTCCAGCCAGAAGCAGTAGAATGGTTGACCGAGGAATACCGCTTGGGATGCTATTCGCTATATGGGCAGGACGACTACACCGTCTTTCCAAACATCGACGCCCAAGGCCGCGTGTGCAACCTGAAAGTGCAGCATTATGATGCAGATCCTACTTCTGACCGATTTGCCCACAGCGACGGTAAAACCTATTGGCTGGGCAAGATATGGGCCAACGAGGGCCGACTGCCCAAAGATGCACAGTTCAAGCACCGTTGCCTCTTCGGCGAGCATCTTCTCACCCGCTATCCACAGTGTACCGTAGCACTGGTTGAGAGTCCGAAGAACGCCCTGTTCGGGGCATTGGCATACCCCGAGATGGTGTGGGTGGCTACAGGCAACAAGACCGCCATCGGTCCTGATGAACTGAAACCACTGCAGGGGCGCGACGTCATTGTCATTCCCGATCGTGATGCCATCAGCGACTGGAAAGCCAAGGTCAGCAGCATGGCCTGGCTGGCAAACTTCACTGTCAGCGACTTTTGCGAAGAAGCGGCAGCTGATGACCAACCCAAGTTCGACATCGCCGACTACCTTCAACAACAACTTTGGCCGAAGCCCGACTAAAGTTTCAATGTGAACATTTTTGTGAATAGTTTCAAAGCCGTCTGGTGAGCCGGAAAGCCCATTCAGACGGCTTTTTCAGGAGGGTGATGTGTATTTTTGAATTGTTTTCATGGGAAACTACTACTATCATTTTCTTTTTTATATTATTTTCTGAAAAAAAAGTTCAAAAAGTTACAAATAAGAACTAATTCATTGTAAATCAAGCACATAACCGCTCCTTTCGACCTTCAAACTATTCCCCCAAAAAATTCACAGAGAAATACGACAGACTTTTTCCGCCACCGCGATGGAAAAAATACTGGAACGGGATAGAAAATTTTTTTGAACGGGGTGCAGATATTTTTTGAACGGGATGCAGGAAAAAGGCAGATAGAGTGAAAACGGATTTTTATTAACATTTATTATTACATTTTCTTGTGTAAATATTTGGATATTTCAAAAATATTTCGTACCTTTGTGTCATTAAAGAAAGCGGGATTTCAGGCCACCCGGTGCAGTTGGTCTGAGCAACGTTTAATACCATGAAAAACACATACAATTATGGCATTAAAAGTTAAAGCAGTCGAAAGGAACTTAAAGTTCTCGAAAGACGACCCCGGAATCTGGCGTTACGTGATGCAGCCCGAGCTGTATTCGTCGCTGGCTGAAGGAAAAGTGATTCGTGAAGCCGCTCTTCGCAGCGGTGTCAGCGAAGGAGTGATGAAGGCCTGTTGGGACGCAGCAGGCGAAGTGATTAAGGCGTGGCTGCCCGAGGGTCACTCGGTGCCGCTGCCCGGTCTGGGTACCGCCCGTTTCGGTTTGTCGGCCAAGACCGTCGAGAATGTGAACGACGTGAAGACCGGTCTGATCAAGACCCGTCGCATCGTGTTCACGCCAGCCGTGGAACTGAAGGACGAGCTGAAGAACACCGCCATCGTCATTACGTGCTACGACCGTGACGGCAAGGAGGTGAAACGCGTGACCAGCACCGATCCTGGCACCGTGGAGGATGACAGCCTCACCCCCGACCCCTCTCCAACGGGCGAGGGGAGTGAAAACCAAGGTGGCGGCGGTAACGACGACGATGACTTCGGCACGGGAGCCTAAAAAATCAAGAAAGTCGGGCTGGCGGTGAGGCTAGTCCGACTTTTTTTTGTATCGGGTGTGTGTTGTTTTTGATAGGACAAATCGTCTTTTCGAGGGTCCAACTTGTCTGAAATGAGGGGCCAATCTGTCTGAACTCTTGCGTATGTGCGAGGAAATTGTTATCTTTGCACCCCAATTTAGTATTCACAAAAATATGACAACATGTGAAATCCTGCTCCTGATGATGTCTGTCGTCGTGTTGGCGATAGGCTTCGTGGTGGCTGTCATGATGTGGCAGTCGAGCCGGCGTCGCTATCTGCTTCGTCGCCGCAAGGCGATTATCGAGTACGAACAGCAAGAGGTAAACCATTTATCGGAAGAAGCCCGCCGCAAGGGGGTGAAATTTAATGCATAATGCATAATTCATAATTCATAATTTATTAATGGATATGGTAAATATTATTCTTCTTATTGTGTTGGCAGCCGTTGCCGTGCTGCTGGTCTTCACCGTCTTACACCTGGCGCAGAGCCGCCGTCATGAGGAGCGCCTGCTCGACCGCAGCGCCCACACACTGGCCCGACTCATTGCCAGTAAGACCCGTCTGAGCCATAAGCTCGGCTCTTCATTTTTGTAAACAGGTTAACATAATATTAATAAAGAATAAACGATGAATATGAAAAAGAATTTATTGATGATGGCCGCCATCCTGACCATTTGGGGCACCAGCGTCGTACTGACATCGTGCAGCAGTGATGACGACAACGGATCCAATGAAGGTGGCAAAACACCGGATGTGACATGGACGGAACCCACCACCGACCAGATGGGCGTGCGGGTAACCGTCGACGTGCCTGCGGTGTCGCTCAGTCAGTTTGCCGACCCGTCGACAGGTGCAGCACTCATCAAGCGACTGCCGAAAGTGACGGCAACAGACTCGAGGCAGAAGGCACGGAGACCTTTGTCGAGTTCGAGGCAACGGCATACCACTACGGACTGGTTGCCGATGGTGCTGCCCAGTGGATTAATGACGTCGATGCGCTGTATGATGAAGATGATGCCTGGTATGATGTGGATGGCACCTCGCGCCGTGTCTCGCACAGGGCCAACGGACAGACGGCCATCAACGACATCATGAATGCCACCGAGACATTTACCAAGTCCATGCAGATATATTTCAGGACTTATGATGCCAGCAAACAACCCAATAAGAATTACATCCTCTGGGGCGATCGTGTCACGATGACTATCCGCACATGGGGTGTTCATAATGGCGACTACGACTTCTACTACGTCAACCAGAACGTGCTGCTGAGCATGGGATTGAACGATGAAAAAATGGATCCCTTCTTTTGCAGGAACTTTTCTCCCCAGGACTGGTTTGAGGAAGTCGACAAGGACGGAAAGAAAACCGGTAATCGTTGGTATGGCAATTTCCTGACGCAGTACGACACGTCGTTGGACTTGAAACCTGTGGACACGCAGAACGCAGGTGTCATCGTCTGCGTGGCGGCTACGCCAGAGACGGCTAACCAGGTGACTACACAGTCGGTCAATGCCACCGACTCGCATTCATCGACCTCGACAACCACGCATACGGCAACGGCGCAAGTAGGTTGGACTAATGGGTCTTTCGGCGCAACGTTTAAATACGATTGTAAGTGGGGTACGTCGGTTACTGACGGTAATTCGTTTGCCTTGACCAATTCGAAGAGCATTAAAGACCTAGACGTCGTGAAGAATACCCTTGGCACCAAGGTTACCTGGACCTACAAAGGCAAGCGCCCCAAGACGTCGGGATCGGGCAACGTGATTCACGAGCAGCCTGCCGACATCCTGGTGAACGATGCTAATCTGGTGAACGATGCCTGTTGGTCGGTCCAGAATCCCAGCGGACAATATGCTGTCAACGTGGGTTCATGGCCTGTGACGGGTGTGCTCTTGCTGAACGGCAAGGGTGAGTCGCGGGTCATGGAGACGAAGACCACCTGGGATAACGAGTGGAACGTCACGCTGGCACAGCCCTGCCGTTCGCTGCAGAAGTGGCGCATGTTTGTCAGGGTGGTAGAATGGCAGAACGGATTCAAGGAGGGTGCCTTGTCTGAGTTGCAGCAGGCGCTGATGAGGAAGTTCCCCGATTTGTTCCAGAGTTCGTTCGAGGTTGGAGAACTGAATGTAGAAAGTGTGAAGAATGCCACTGCCTACATCATGTATTCGAAAAAGGTGTTCGACGTCTATAAGGATATCCTGCAGGGATTGGCAAAGAGCTATGGTATTAAGAAGTTCCGGATTACCTGGAGTGGCGATAAGAATCTGGAGACAAAACAGGGTTATGAAGTAACGGTAGAGTGATTATGAAAAAGAAATATTTGCAATGGACGGTGGCCGCCATCCTTACCATCAGCGGCTCAACAGTGCTGACCTCGTGCAGCGACGATGATAACTATAATGCAGGCGGCAATGACAGTGGCAAAGAAGTCGTTATCGACGAGCCCACTACCGACCAGCTGGGCGTCACGGTGACGTACCCACTGACGGCAGCATCGCTCAGCCAGTTTGCCGAGCCCTCGACGGGTGCGGCACTCATCAGGCGACTGCCCAAGGTGACGGCATCGATAGCTGCCGATACCCGACTGGTTCTGCTGAAGGGCAGCGACGTCAGCAGCGTGTCGGATGCGGTGATAGACCAAATGGTTGAGGTGTTGGCTTACGACGGCTATCTGGCTGTCGAGACACCTACGGAAAAGCAACTCGATGCCTTCTTCGACCGGATGGATAAGGCTATTGCCGCTTACGTGGCCAACTACGTGAACGACGAATTCGACCTGACACCCGAGCAGATGCAGGCAACTATCAGTGCCTCGATGGCTGGACGCATGCAGACGCGCCGTGCTAACCTGGCCGCCTACACCCGTGCTGCCGCAGCTGACCAGCCCTGTGCTGAACTGCTGATATTCGGACCTACAGGCTATTTCTTTCTGGAGGCCGACAACAGTGATGACATGGTTATCACCTACGCTACCGATACCGAGGGCAACATCATCGACAATCCTTACGAGACAGCCTGCAATGCAGGCGAGATGACGGCCTACCGCTACGGACTGTATGCCGACGGTGCCGCCGGATGGCTCAACGACACCGAGGCAGCCAAAGAAGCGGAAGAAGAGCAGCAGACCGGGGCTCCACGACGTGCCAACGGCACAAAGGCCATCAACGACCTGGAGAGTGCCTGCGAGACATTTACGCACCATCAGAACATCGACTACAAAACCAGTGAAAACAAAAACAGCTATATACCCAAGGCCTGTCAGACCACACTGAGCTACTGGGGTGTTCATAATACAACCAATCAGCGAGACTATTACTACGTCAGCCAGAAAGTGGTGCTGAGTATGGGTGCCGCTGGTGGAGTGGATCTCTTCTATGCCAGAGATAAGGCCGCTGACTACTGGCTGGTGGTTAAACAGTTCGGCAAATACAACCTGATGTATGGCAATTACCTATCGAAGTACGAGACATCCATGAACCTGAAAGGCAAAAAGGGTTTCATCAAAGGCGAGGCTGCTACACCCGAGACGGCGAACCAAACCATCACCGAGACGGTCAATCTGACCACGTCGTCATCTTCAACTTCTGGTGGTCAAAAAATCATAGGAGGAACCCTCGGCGGTTCTCTTGCAGGCTTTACCGGTACAGTTCATGGTGGTCGCAGCTGGACCAGCGGCAAGACTTCAGGCACCTCCTTTGCTATGGGTAACTCAAAGAGTATTAAGGACCTGAATGTCGTCAAGAACACATCAGGCACCAAGGTTACATGGACCTATTCCGGCAAAGATCCGAAAGTGTCAGGACAACCCAATAAGTGGCAGCACGAAACGGTGGCGCCGATTCTAGTGAATGATGCCAACGTCGCCAACGACGCCTGCTGGTCGGTCGAGAACCCCAGCGGCAACTATACCCTTGAAGTACAGTCACAACCCGAAGTGAGTATGCTGCTTGTCCAAAACAACGGCAACGACAAAATCGTTCAGCATACCAAGCCCCCCCTGGACACCTATTCTCATGAGCTGAGGAAACCCAACCGCTATCTACAGACGTGGCGCATGTTCATCGTTATCGACGAATGGATAGAAGGAGCCCATTATTCCCCCGGTGTACAGAAACGGTTGGAGGAAGACTTCAAGAACAGCTTCTCGGATATCTATACCGATATGTTTACCGTGTGCGAGAGCGAAGAGAAGAGTGTGCTGCTGGCTACGGCCATCATCAAGAATGCCAAGCGCGTGCTCGATGCTCATAAGGACCAGCTGCCAGGCATTGCCGAGGGCCGTGGCGTGAAGCAGTTTACCATCTACTGGCGTTGCGACTCCCCCGACATCAAACTGAGAAATGCCTAT
>JAEEGK010031076.1_pt1 | contig 10543 bp, 7 predicted proteins | sample 8958771 | NCBI WGS metagenome assembly JAEEGK01 (sample SAMN16246547, study PRJNA631951) | gut metagenome | biome: gut microbiome; feature: rumen; material: SC-attached | host: Bos | place: Iran: Karaj | collected 2018-10 | reverse complement strand
TTACCATGTTGACTCCCTTGCCTGAAGGTGTCAGCCAAGCCGAAGTGGATGCCGCCGTGAAGGCCGGCCAACTTGAATTAAGAGACGGCATGATGTTCATGGGAGAACAGCATTGGAAGGTCGAAGACGGAAAGAATATGACCGATACGGGCCTCGAAGGCGAAGTGCTGGGCGAGAAGGTTGGCCCGTGGGAGGAAGTCAAAGAAATCGATGAAAACACCATCCAGATAATGCTTTATCGCTTGAAGAAAGTCTAATTTTGTGCTAGACATCTTTTTCGAGAAAGAGTTTTGGGTAGTGGATTTCAGATCCGTTTTCTAATCCAACCCAAAACGCCCTTTACCAAGTCCTTCTCCATCCAGCAGATGAAGGCAACGAAGACCAACAGCAGGCCGGTGTTCACCACCAAGGTCCAAGTGGTGCTCTCGATGTGGATGTACTTTTGTGCGAAATACAAGGCCATGGCAATGGCAAAATAGAGGAACGCCGATTTCAGATTATATGGAATCGGCGCTTTCTTTTGGCCGACGAAGTAAGACAACACCATGCAGGTGGCATAACCCGCAAAGCCGCCCCAAGCGCAAGCCATGTAGCCGTATTTGGGCACAAAGATGAAGTTGATGGCAAGGAGCACAGCACAACCGACGGCCGAGAAGATGGCACCCCACCAGGTTTCGTCGATAAGCTTATACCAGAAAGAAAGATTGAAGTAAATGCCCATGAAGATTTCGGCCATCATTACGATGGGCACCACTCGCAAACCCGCGTGGTAATCTTCTCCGACAAGATATTTCAAAACAGGCATATACATCACCACGGCAAGGAATGCCAGCAAGGTGAAGATAATGAAGTATTTCATCACCTTGGCTTGGGTCTCTTTGTCGGCAGTGTCGCGCTTGCCACCGAAGACAAAAGGCTCGTAGGCATAGCGGAAGGCTTGGGTAATCATCGCCATGATCATCGCTATTTTGACGCAGGCGCCGTAAATACCGAGTTGCTCCTCCCCTTCCAAACCAGGGACGATTTTCTTGAAGACAATCTTGTCAGCCACTTGGTTGAGAATGCCGGCCAAACCCAAAAGCAGGATGGGCCACGTATACTTCAGCATTTCCTTCAAAAGGTCACGGTCGATGCCAGTGCGCAGTTTCTTGATTTCGGGGATAAAGCCAAAAAACACAAGCGTAGTGCAAATCAAGTTGGCGATGAAGATATAACCCACCTGATAGCTGGTTTGATACCATCCCATCATGTCGGGGAAATGCGCTTTCAAGTAAGGCGCCAGATAGAAAATGAACAAGTTCAGTAACAAACTCATGATGATGAATGACAGTTTCAGCGTCATGAACTTGATGGGGCGGTTTTCATAACGAAGCCTTGCGAAAAGAATGGATTGAAAAGCATCGAAAGCCACGATGATGGCCATGATTTCCACAAACTCTGGATGCAAGGCATAATCCAAAGCGCCTGCGATAGGCTTCAAGAATACAGATACCAAAATGAGGAAAACCAACGAGACCAAACCGACGGAAAGCCCTGCCGTGGAAAATGCCTTATTGGGGTTCACGTTTTCCTTGTTTGAAAAACGGAAAAAAGTGGTCTCCATACCGAAGGTAAGGATGACGAGGAGCAAGGCCGTGTAAGCATATAGGTTGGTCACGATGCCGTATCCTCCCGATTCGGCTGCCATCCTATGGGTGTGTATGGGGACGAGCAGGTAGTTCAAGAACCTGCCGACAATGCTGCTCAAGCCATAAATGGCGGTTTGCTTCGCCAAGGAGCCTAATCTGTTTTCTGCCATGGTTATAGTTATAATTCTTCAAAGAGTTTTATAGGAACGACTTATGTAAGTGATTATTGCCCTTGTTCAAGAAATTGCAACGCCTTGGCAGCCGCTTTTTCTATTGCTTTTACATTTAATGCATCAACGGCTGAGGCACGAAGCCCAAATGACGTTTTCCAGACAGTCTGAATGGTTTCTACCGCAACACCTTTGACAAAAGCGTCGGTTTCGGATTGCAGGCTTTTTATCAAGTTGTCTCTCGTTTTTGACTGCAATAAGTCAGCTTCAATGCGTTTTGACATGCTCATCTGTAAGAATGACGATACCGACCATGCACGGCATAAGGAGTCTTCGTCTGTCAATAGATGTCTGTTCAACAATTCTATTTCGTTCACGGCACCAACCCAACCAATGGCAATCAGACTTTTACGACGGATTTCGGCTGTTTTGGATTCGGCAAGTCTTGTCAAAGCCCGAAGGATGGTTGCTTGCTCTGCAGCATTGAAATGGCATACATTCTGTTCTCTGAATGAAGACAATAGGTATGCGGCGTTTATGGCGATGCTCTCCTCGTCTTCAAGACGCGACAAAAGATAATCTCCTCCAGCTCTGCCATGTTCGGAAAACTCTTCGTAAATGCCGAATCCGCGTTCCTGTTTTGGACACTGCATTTCCATACAATAGATGTCGAAATGCGTCTCAATTTCGTTACTTTTGCCCAAAGCAGTTATAAAACTTATCGTTTCGTCCGAGATTGGGAAACCTATTGCTTTCAAGCGTTTATATTCTTTCAAGAAATCCATCTTGTTTCGGTAATTCAATAATAAACTCTGCCCCTTCCCCTTCCTGGCTTTCGAAGGAAATGGTACCTCCAGCGGCCTGCACGATGTTGTAGGTCAACGAGAGACCCACGCCCGAGCCTCCTGTCTTGGTGGTGAAGTTGGGCAGGAAAATCTGGCTCTTATCTTCTTCCTTAATGCCCTTGCCGTTATCTTTCACGCTGATGACAAATGTCTTTTCCGTGGACCGTAATGCGACCTCTACCCTACCCTCTGGCTTCGAACCAATGGCTTGCACGGCGTTCTTGACGAGATTGCCGACAGCACTATTCAGGTTGGTCTTGTCGCCATTGTACGTGTGGTCTTTTGCCTTGTCGTAATCATAATGGAATTCTATGTTCTCCACATTGTCGTACAAGTTGACCACATTGCCCACCAGTTCCGCCAAATCCAAAGGTGCGGGGTGGTTTTCAGGCAGCTTGGCATAAGTCGAGAACGAAGAGGCGATGTCCGACAAAGCATCAATCTGCTCAATGAGTGTGTTGGTAGTCCGCTGGATTTGCTCAGGAGTGGCTTTCCCGTTGTCAACATTGCGCTGCAAAAGCTGCACACTCAATCGCATCGGGGTAAGCGAGTTCTTGATCTCGTGCGCCACCTGTCGGGCCACACCTCTCCATGCCGATTCAGCCGTGGTGCGCTTCAGTTCGGCAGCACTCTTCTCCAACTCCACGATAAGCTGATTGTACTGCTTGACCAAGGCACCGATTTCATCGTTGTTTTTCCATTCAATAGGCTCGTTTTTCTGGTCAATCTTAAGGTCGCCCAGCTTGTTTTGGATCAACGCCAAAGGCCGGGTCAAATGGCGTGCAATAAGAAGGATAAAGACTAAAGCACCACCCAGCAGCACAATGATGATATTGAGATAGGTAAGGATAAAGTTCCGAATCTCGTTGTGCAATTCGGTAGAGCTCGAGAAATGAGGCGTATTGAGATAGGCCAACGTATTGCCATTGGAGTCCGTCAGCGGGATGTAAGCCGACTCATACTTGCCTTTGCCCAAACGCTCTTTGTGGGTAAAAAAGAGGTCTTTGTTGCGGTTCAAGCTTTGGTAGGCCTCGGCATTCATCACGGGAGCTTGCAAGTTAAGTTCAAAGATTTCGGGACGCGTGGTTGCCAACAGCTGTCCGTTGATTTCGTAGAGGTTCAAGTCCGTGAAGAACGTGTTGGCATAGTGCTGCAAGATGTCGGTCCACGTGTCTTTTGAGGCCGTGCGCATCAAGGTGGCAAAATCGAGGTCATTGCGCATCTCAAGCGAAAGCGTCCGGGTAGTTTCAAACTGGGCATCGCTAATGTTTTGGTTGTAGAGCGACCGCATATAGATCACCGAGACGGGACCTATGGCAAAAAACGAGATACCCAACGTCAGCAAGACCACTGTCTGCAGACGACGGCGGAAGCTCATGTCGCGCCATCTATTGTGTTCTTTGGGCTGTGTCAACCAAACGATCAGCAGGAATGGCAACGATAGGCCAAGGAAAAACAAGGCAAATGGCGCTGTCTTTTGCGAAAAGTTCTTGGTCGGCGTACTGATGACCACCGCATCGTTGTCACCATCGAAGCGGGCATAGTGCTTGAATTTGCTACTGTAAGTGAATTCAAGGTCTTTGACCTTCAAGCTATTCAGGAAGTTGGGATAGACATACCGACCATATTTATACATCAGAATGTTTCCCCTATAACTGGCCACTGAATAGTCGTATGATTTCAAGCTGTTAGCTTCTTTCAAGAGCTGAGGAAAGCCAAAACCTTCGGGGGCTATAGGCTTGTAAAACTCAAAATAAAGCGTCCTTTGTTGCATCGAATCGGCAGAAACAATGTCAATTCGACCCAAATAGTTGGGATCCAACGTGAAATAATCCATTAAATATAGATGCTCATCCACATTTTCATGTTTGGTGTTGGCCAATTTTTCACGAAAATAGCTGTCGCACTCGGTGACAAAACCCTCGGGCTGGATGGTGATTTCCTCTCCCGGCGCACAAAGCGTCAACGTTGCAGAATAAGGCAGCATATACTCGTCGAACAGCAAATCTTTGGAATAACCGAGAACAACATCGGCCAAAACGTTACTTTCGGCAAAAAGCATTTCCTTGAGCGTGGTGTCAGCCTGCATCTGTTGGGCAAAACGGGCATAACTAAGCTCAAAAAACACATCCCGCTTCCCCATGAGGTTAAGGGCTTGATGACGCATTTGCTCGTTTTCTTTTTTGTCTCCTATCTTGTAATATACATAAGTGCCAACCAAGGAAATCAACAGGATGACAGCCATTCCAATAGCAACCCATTTGGAGTCTTTCACGACCTTAGATGGCGTTTTTTTGCGTTGTACAAAAGCCATCAGCAACCCTATGACCACCAAAACCAATCCTGGCAAAGGCCATAGGAATCTTAAAGGTTCTTTCAGCCTCGGTTTCCCAACGATTTGATAATAGGCCAGCACCTTACCATCGTCATTCACGACAGGTTTGCCTTCACCATTTTCCAGAACTAGAATATCGGCATCAACAAAACGCGGAATACAACGATTCTCGTTTGAAAAATAAGCGTTATCAATTTGATACGTAGTATTGATGAGCTTGTAAACATAATAGTCCGCATTCCCTTTTTCGAATGACTTTACGTAATAATTGCCGGAAAGCAAAGCACAGATCGTGTCATGACCAATCACGTTGTTTCTTTTGATCAGTTTCGGATTGACATCATTGCGATTCCAATACACCAAGGTGTCGTCCCGGAAAATAACCAAACCCATTTGGTGTTTTTCTAGTTCATCATGGTTAAGGTCCAAATCAATCTGGGTTTGCATCTCCTTATCAAAATTCAAAATTGATTCTTGCAAGGATCGATTCAAATAATCCTCCTTCAATGAAAGGTAAAAGAACAATCCTAGTGTCGACAACAAAACGACACCGAACAAACAAAGAATGAAACCAGTTCTCCTAGTTCTTTTACTTTTCATCACTGCTTTATATTAAAACTAAAGAATTTCATTGATATTGTGAGGTTTACAAAAATCGCGCCAAATCAACTTTCAAAGATCAAAACGTATTACGACTCTAAAAATGTAAAAAAGCGCTTAGACGAGCCAAAACTGGGTAAATTTTTAATTACGGATTTTCCTCTCAAAAACATAAACCAAACTAGACCATTCACCTGAACGTCTAGCCGTACAATTTGAGATGAAACCACGATACAAACCACGAACCAAAGGAAGAGAATGATGCCTATACTGTTCACTCAAATATGAGATATAGTAGGCATCCCACTTCAATTTATCCATCTTAACTAATTCTAAACCGCTGGTTTTGAATATTTTAGAAAGTGTGATTCGATTGAAATGGTTCAAATGCCGGGGCACATCGTACGCAGCCCAATGCTCCTTATAATACTGTCCATCATAGGATTTGTAGTTGGGTACAGCGATAACAACACGACCAGATGGTTTAACAAGTCGTTGTAACTGAGCAACTTGCCACTTCAAATCATCCACATGTTCAAGCACATGCCACATTGTAATCACATCAAAAGCACCATCAGAAAAACTCTCCAATTCCTCACTTGTAATGATCATTCCTTTCATCCGTTTTTGGGCGATGGCTTTGGCGTCTTCAGAAGGTTCCACTCCAATACATTCCCAACCATGCGTTTCGGCAGTATGCAGGAAATCACCAACACCACATCCAATATCTAACAATTTTCCAGGTTGCATACCACTAGTTGCAAGTCTATACTTATGTTTCAAGTTTATTGATTTAACTCGCTCATAAACCTTTGGGATGAAGCCCTTTTTATTCTCTTGATGGCTATAATACGCTTCAGATTTGTAATATGCACCGATTTTTTCTTTATCAGGGCGTGGCATGGTATAGAGCAAACCACAATTCAGACATTCACAAATATGAAAATCTTCCTTGGTCAAGAATTCATCTTTCAACCAAAGATTGATTTGCGCTTTTTCGGATTCGCACCATGGACATTTATTGTTCATCTTTTCATCGTGTTTCATGTGAAACAATTATGCTATCTTCCTAAGAATATGGCTAATACGTTGATATCAGCAGGAGAAATACCGCTAATTCTAGAGGCCTGGCCCAGTGTTTCAGGTTTGTAACGGTTCAGTTTTTCGCGGCATTCGTATGATAGAGATTGTAAGGTGTGATAATCGAAATCCTTGGGGAGTTTTACGTTTTCCAAACGGTTAAGTTTATCGGCTAACTCATATTCTTTTTGGATGTAACTATCGTATTTGATCTGTATTTCGGCCTCTTCAAGGCATTCTTTCATAAACCGATCTCGCGTCTTGAATTGTTCTAACAGAGAAACCGAATCGATCATTTCATCCAAACTGATTTGCGGTCGCAACAACAAGTAGGACAGTTTCAGCTTTTGGTCAATCTTAGAGCTTTCCTTTCGTTCCAGAAGCCCATTGATCTCCTCAGGATAAACGTATGTATCGGTCAAGAATTGCTTGATCTCTTCGACTTTAGCTTTCTTTTCTTGGTATTTTTCGTAACGGTCTTTCTTCGCCAAACCAAGTTTATACGACATCTCTGTAAGTCGGGCATCGGCATTGTCTTGCCTCAGCAGGATCCTATACTCTGCCCTACTCGTGAACATCCTATATGGCTCGTCAACACCTTTCGTGATAAGATCGTCGATAAGAACGCCGATATATGCCTGGGTTCTCGACAAGACCAAAGGTTGTTCATCACGCAATGCCAATGCAGCATTGATGCCGGCCATCATGCCTTGACAGGCGGCTTCCTCATAACCGGTTGTGCCATTGATTTGTCCGGCAAAATACAACCCATGCATCAATCTTGTTTCCAATGAATGATACAATTGTTCAGGTGGGAAATAATCGTATTCAATGGCATAACCAGGTCGATAGATCTTGGCGTTTTCGAAGCCTACTATCTGTCGCAAGGCTTCGTATTGGATATAATCGGGAAGGGATGAACTGAATCCATTGAGGTAGTATTCTTCAGTCGTCCAACCTTCGGGTTCAACAAAAAGTTGATGGCTGTCCTTACCCGCAAAACGTTCTATTTTATCCTCAATGCTTGGGCAATATCTGGGTCCTACACCTTGAATTCTCCCATTGAACATGGGCGAGTATTTAAACCCTTTGCGCAGCGTTTCATGCACCTTTAATGATGTGTGTGCAATCCAGCAACTTCTCTGCTTGCTTATCCTAAAAGGCTCCGTATACGAAAAACCAACCACTTCTTCATCACCCTTTTGCTCAATCAGTTTACTAAAATCAATGGTACGGCCGTCGATACGAACTGGCGTGCCAGTCTTAAGACGCTTGGCTTCAAAACCATAGTCCTTAAGTTGTTCGGTAATGCCATGACTGGCCACCTCACCCATCCTGCCGCCTGGGAAATGCTGTTCACCGATATGTATTAAACCGTTCAAGAAGGTACCATTGGTCAGGATGACGGCTTTACTCTGGATCTCCCCTCCCATCATGGTTTTTACGCCTTTCACTTGGTCGCCTTCGATCAATAGTCCCGTCACAGTGTCTTGCCAGAAGTCGAGATTGGGTGTCTTTTCCAACAGGCTGCGCCACTCGACCGAAAACATCATTTTGTCGCTTTGGCATCTCGGACTCCACATGGCAGGACCTTTCGACTTGTTCAGCATCCTGAATTGGATCATGGTACGGTCGCTGACGATACCAGAATAGCCGCCCATGGCGTCGATTTCGCGGACGATCTGTCCTTTGGCGATACCGCCCATGGCAGGGTTGCATGACATGGAAGCAAACAGCCGCAAGTCCATGGTGATGAGCAGGACCTTGCGGCCCATATTAGCCGCCGCTGCCGCCGCCTCGCATCCGGCATGTCCGGCTCCTACAACGATGATATCATACGGTTCAAAATACATGCTCTTTATCAGTGTTTCACGGGAAACAATTGATTTATCTTTTTGATTATCAATATTATAAATTACTTGTTCATTTATTACGGGCCCTTCGACAGGCTCAGGGACCCTTAACTCTTGAAAGAGCTAAGGTCGTTGAGCTTGTCGAAATGCTACGCATTCAACGTAGTTAAACGCCGACTCTAACAGTTTTAACGCTTCGTCCTCTTTTTCACGCATTTCTTTTTCTTCTTCATCGGTCAGGTCGTCAAAGCCAATGAGATGCAAAACGCCATGAATGATGACACGATGCAATTCGCTCTCATAGCTGCGACCAAAGGTCACGGCATTCTCCTTGATACGGTCAATGCTGATGCAGAACTCACTCGATAACACGCTCTCACAGTCTGTCAAAGGGAAGGTGACAATGTCGGTATAGAAATCGTGGCAGAGACGCTCCCTATTGATCTCCAACAATTTCTTATCACTGCAGAAATAGTAGTACAACTCCCCTACCGTCTTGCCGTAGCTTTCTGCCACCTGGCTGATCCAAGCCTTGTCGCGCTGAGGGTCGATGGGCGGCATTTCCACATCCAATGTGCTGAATCTGATCATCTTAGTGCGTGTTTTTCTTCAAATAATACTCGTTGATCTTGTCCTTGTAATAAGGCGCATATTCAATCGGGTTAGTACGCAGAAACTCCTGATTTTTCTTGAGTGACTGCTCATAAAGATACTCATCAATACGACGGTCGAAATGCGAGCCTTTGTATTCGTTCGACTTGCGCTTCTCCTCTTGTTCGCGTTTTTCCTGCGCCTTTTGCGACTCCAGCATACGTGATTCGATGCGTTGGCTGCGTTCAATCATCTGCCGGTTGATCTTCTTGTTCACCAACTCCTCTTCCAACTTCTCCATGTCCTTGATGATTTCATTCAAGCCATCATCGCCGATTTGGCCGTTTTCCTTCATCTCCTTCAGCATCTGTTGCATACCCTGGCGCAACATTTCCTGTTCAGCTGCCATGCGTGCAAACTCCTCACTCGTGGAATTAGACATCTGCTCTCCCGATTTTTCCATCTGTTGCATTTGCTGCTGCATCTTCTTGAGTTGTTCACTAAGTTGTTGCTGCAGTTGTTGCATCTTCTGCATGCTTTGTTGTCCTTGACCCGGCTTTGGCATTGAGCATGACATCGGCATGCCCATAGATTCCATACTGTTCTCCATATTCTCCAACGATTCAGCCAACATCAATGCCAAATTGTTCATCGACATCATAGCGGTCTGTTGATGCCGAACGGCTTGCGAAAGTTTCAAGTCATTGAGGTATTTCATCGCGTTTTCCGTCTGATTCTCAATGATATGGAGCTCATCAAAAACGAAATTTTGAACCATGGGTTGACGCATGGCCATGCTACGCAATGAATCCCGAACCATATTGAAATTGTCGGCTACCTCTTTCTGATGAATGATCTTTTCAACTAAAGACGGGTCATCGGAACGCATACTTCCAATCTCTGTCATCAGACCTTCTTGTTCATGTGAGGCGTGAACAACGTTTTCAAGCAAAATACGCATCAAATGCGCATCTTCGGCCATCTGTTGCATGCCTTGCATCTGCATCATCGACATCATGTTTTGGGCCATCTGCTGCATCTTCTGGCCGGCATTCTTTTTGTTTTGCTGCGATTGCTCCTGCTGGCTGTTTTGCTCGTTCTGCATGGCGTCTTGCAAGTCCTGGTCGATGCTCTCCTGCATTTCCTGGTCCTTTTCCATGTCGAAGGGTTGCTGCATCTCTTGGTTCTTTTCAAGGAGTTGGTCGAGGTCGTCCATCATTTTGTCGAACTCCTCTTTCGCTTCCTCGGCCGATTTTTGGTCATTCTCCTCCCCTGCTTTATTTTGATTTTCAGCCTCTTGCTTCTGCAACTCCTCGCCGAGTTTGTCCAATTTGTTGGCCAAGTCGTTAAGGTCTTTTTCCATCTTCAGCTGCTCCAAAAGCGATAGGTTTCGGTCGAGGATCTCCTGCATCTACTGGTTGTTTGTCTTGATGTCCTCCAT
>JAEEGK010031072.1_pt1 | contig 10544 bp, 8 predicted proteins | sample 8958771 | NCBI WGS metagenome assembly JAEEGK01 (sample SAMN16246547, study PRJNA631951) | gut metagenome | biome: gut microbiome; feature: rumen; material: SC-attached | host: Bos | place: Iran: Karaj | collected 2018-10 | reverse complement strand
GGAAATTAATGGTTTACTTATCACAACAAGTGAATGGTGAATTCGCCGCTAGAACAGGCTATTTCCCAACTTGTGAATCCGCCACTAATTCTGAAGTTTATCAAGAATATCTTGATAGTTTCGGTGGTGCTGAACTTTTACAAAAAGAATGTGGTATTTTAAACGCCTATACCTATGGCAATGTTTCTAAGGGCTGGACAAGATTTGTTGATCCAGGCTTCCAAGGCAGTTCCGCGATTAGAACTGAAGTTGGCAATATTCCTGGTTACATCTTACTGAGCAGTGATTATGCTAACGATCAGGCCATCTTGGATGCTGTTTACGCTAAATTACCAGACTATATTAGAAAATAATTAATTTATTTCACATTAAGGAGTTAAAAATATGAAAAAGACAAAAGTTATTACTTCTATTGTGAGTGTTTTGATGCTTGGTGGCATCGCGGCTTCTGTCACATCTTGTCGACCAGCATGGAGAAATAATTTTGCCTATGATATCGATTTTACAGCCGATGTTAGAGGCACCTCCATTGATTTTTGGACTGGTTTTGGTTCAAACATTAATGATGTCTTAGAACCTCTCATTGGTGAATTTGAAAAAATGACAGGTGTTAAAGTCAATTATGAATCAAAAGGCTCCTATGATAACGTGCTTAACGCGACAACGTTATCCGCGACAAGTGGCACTTTCGCTAATGTTGTCGTCGGCTATCCAGACCACTTTGCCACTTACGTCAATCAAGATATTATCGTTAGATTAGATTATTATTTCGAAAACGATGTCCATAGTGTTTTTGAACCAGATGATGAATCATTCAAATTATCTGATTTCTATGAGGACTACATGGTGGAAAACCAATCCATCGAATTCGATCAAGATGGTAATCCATATACTCTTGGTATTCCATTTAATAAATCAACCGAAGTCTTGATTTACAATAGTACCTTCTTTGATTGGGTGGCTACACAATCAGATTTGAACACCAAAATCTTTGTGCCAAGAACATATGAAGAAGTCGATTCTGTCGGTACAGAAATCTTAAAACTATTAGACGATAGAAGCGTTTATAACAGATACTTATGGTCAGATGGTGCTGCTCATGATACAGAACCAGAGAAAAAAGAAGATTTGATTTTGAATTTACATGGCATCACTAAATGGAATGACGCTGATACCACTCATAAGAATAGTTTCAAACCATTCTCTTATGACTCTCAAGCCAACCTCTTCATCACATCCATTCGTCAAAAAGGTGGTACATATACTTATTATGATAAGAATGCAAAACGTGGTTACATCGGTTTTAATTCTCAACCAACAATTGACGCTTTAAATCAACTTAATACTTATTATCAAAATCACACATTTGGCATTCCTGCTGACTGGGATGAAGCTAAATATGGTTCCAATCCATTCAAAGCGCAAAAGACTTTGATGACTTTAGGTAGTAGTGCGGGTGTTTCTAATGACGCTCCTACTGGTAACGCTTTCAATATCAAAGCCGCGCCAGTTCCTTACTTCTCCGCCGATAAGAAATTCGTCATTTCTCAAGGTGCTAACTTAGCTTTACTCGATAAAGGTAGTAGAGAAGAAAGATTAGCCTCTTGGTTATTAGTCAAATTCTTAACTAAGTATGCTAATGGCTACTTATGTGCTGCTACTGGCTATTATCCATCATGTTCTTATGCTGAAAATGGTGGTATGTGGAAAGGTGACGTTGAAGAATATATTGATTACGCCACATTTATGGAAGAAGGCAAAACTTCAATCAACACAACCGAAAAAATCAAAGCCCAAACTGCTGCTATTAACACTGAATACTATGTAAAAGATAGCGAAAATTGGACTAAATTCGTTGATCAACCATTCCCAGGTTCTGCCTCAATTCGTACTCAAGTCGCTAACGTTCCAAAGTTCTTATTTATCGATAAGATGAATCCTCAACAAGCGATTGACGCTGTTCTTGAACGTTTACAAGACTACATTAAAAAATAGGAGGTAACTCTTATGAAAAATAAATTTCTATTAATCATTGCAACAGCGATTTTATTAATTACTGGTTGCGATAAAACTAATAATGGTGGAAATAGTGGTGATTCCAAACCTAGTGGTTCAGAAGCCACTCCCGTTACAGACAAATTAAAATTTGCCCAAGCAGATTCGTTAGAGGGCAAAAGATTTGCTAGTGACTCCGCCGATTCATCATCATTTGATCACTATGGCTATGTCACTTTACGTAGCTGTACTGATGGTGATACCGCTAACTTCGTACAAAAAGATTACGTCGATGTTTCCGGTAAACAAATTACTATTAAAACCCGTTTCTTAGGTGTCAATACTCCTGAATCAACCGCTAAAGTTGAACCATGGGGCAAAAAAGCTTCCCTTTTCACTAAGCACGTTTTAGAAGAAGCACAAGCTAAAGCTGACGAAGAAAGTGCGGCCTCTGGTAAAGAAGTTTGTAACATCGCTTTAATTACCGACCCAGCCGTCATGGGTGAAAGAGATTCATCCGGTAACCGTTGGTTAGCGTTTGTTTGGTATCGTTTAGGTTCGACTGCCAAATGGAGAAACATCAACCTTGAACTCGTTGAACTTGGCTATTCTAAAAACCAATTATTCTTAGATAGTAAAGTGTGTGATTATCGTCAATCATTTGTTAAAGCGGAAGAAGCCGCTAAAAAGAGTGGTATCCGTGTCCACGGGGAAGTCGATGATGGTTACGATTACACAACTAAAACTTATGAATACTCTATCTGGGGCATTCAAAATCACTATGAAGAAATCGGTATTTCCGACGCAGGTAGTTCAGGTGTGCAATTAAAAGTCACCGCTTTAGTCGTTGGCATTCAAGGCGATAACTTATATTTAAGAGATGTTCTTGTTGATGAAGAACAATTCGAAAAAGAAGGCGCTAATGCTAGACTTGCTGGCACCTATGGTTATGCTGGTTTCGGTAGTGCGCTTTGTTCCACTTTACAAAACGCTTCTCGAATTTATGAAATGGATGGCACTGGTGTTGGTTTAATCGTTAGATTCTTCTGCCGTGCAACTACCTATTCTGGTAATATCCAACTTTCCGATATTAAGACTGCTACAACTGGTTCTCAAGCCTTTAAAGTCATCGTTCCAGATAACTTTGCTAAATATAAAGAAGAACTCAAATGGTCTCATTTATATAATGAAAAGCAAGATCTTGAATACGATGATTTAAATAAAGACATCACACCAGTGGCAATTGACACTAATTCAATCGATAGAGAACATTCTTCTGCTGATTGTCAATATGAAGACTTATTACCATACATTGGCCAATGGGTCCAATTAGATATGACTGTTAGAGCCGTCTCTCCAGCGGAAGATGACGACGATGAAAACGCTGGTCAATCCACAAGCGGAAATTCCTATTGGTATAACCCAACTGCTAATTCAACTTCCTACACCGTTTATGCTTATTTTGTGGGAAAAGATGACGCTAAAATCTATACCAATATTAGAATTGATACATCAATCAGCCCATTTGTTAATAAACCATTCTGGGGAACTGATGACCGCTATGATGTCAGTAGTGAAAAATCACCAGTTGGTAAAACTTGGAAAGTCACTGGATATTTAGTGAGATACTACAATAAATTCCAAGTCCAATTAGGCAATAACTATCAAGGTTATAACTACTTGGTACCACAAGCATAAAAATAACCTAGTTTTTAAAGGGGCACTCAAATGAGTGCTCTTTTGCTTTTAAAATAAAGTGCAAAAATGATACAAATAAAAATTTGTAATGATATAATATGTGTGCTTATTTTAGCAAAGGAGATTAAAAATGAATAAGAAAGTATTACTCTTATTACCCGCATTAAGCCTATTGTTTACTGCTTGTCAAAAAGGTAATTCTGATACTTCCAAAGCTCCTGTTGGTCCTACTGATTCAGGTACCAGTGTCATTAGTGAAGATTCTGGTTCCGGTTCTGAGTCCGGTGTCACAGGTGTTGAAGTTGATCATGAAACCTTAGAATTACAAGTTGGTCAAACATCAAAATTATCAGCTAGTGTTAAACCTATTTCATTAGACGATAGAGAAGTTGTTTGGAGTTCTGATCACCCAGAAATCGCTTCCGTCGATGCTAGTGGTATGGTCACAGCCGTTGCTACAGGCGAAGCAAAAATTAAAGCCACCGCTCATGCAGATGAAACAAAGTTCGCTGAATGTGCAGTTACTGTTACTGGCCGTATGGTCACAATTCCTAAGTTAACAGTTGCTGACGTTTTAGCCGCTACTGAAGAACTTAAGTTAGGCGCCAACCAAAAGAATGCTGGTGGTTACTATTTCTTCAAAGGTTCCGTTGATGGTTCCACACGTGGTGAAACATCAAATTCTTGGGCCGAAGGTGTTGCCGTTAAATTAGAAGCCGCAAGTGCTGCTGACAAATACCTCATTTCATTTGGTGAAGGTGCAAATAAAAAATATTTCGAAATGACTGATGACCATCACTTCGCTGTTAACGCTCAACCAACAGCTGGTCTTGAATGGTCTTGGAATGAAACATACGCTACAGTTCAAAGAACAATTTCTGGTCAATCCTCTGATAAAAACAACGGTACATTCTTACCAGGTACATATCAAACATACACAACTATTTCTGGTTGTGAAATTGGTCAAGCCGCTAACGACTTCTTCTTCCAATTTGTCTATCAAACAGCTCCAGTTGCTCCTACAGCAATTACAGTTAAAGCCGCTGCCGATAAGATTTATCAAGGTGGTGAATTACAAATGGAAGCCGAATTAGCTCCAGCCGCCGCTGAAGGCAAAGTCGTTTGGTCTGTCACTGGTGATGATAAAGTCACAATTGATAAAGATGGCTTATTAAAAGCTGCCGCTGATGCCACACTTAACGCTAAAGTCACAGTTAAAGCCGCTTATGATAAAGATGCTTCTGTCTTTGGTACAAAAGAAATCACAGTTGCTGAAATTATTAAGTATGGTAGTCTTGAAGCTCCATTAACAGTTGCTCAAGCTAAAGCCGTTATTGATAAATTCCCAGCTGGTTCCGTAACAAACGAAAAAATCTTTGTTAAAGGTTTTGTCGGTACAAGCCACAAGGCTATTAGCAAAGACACACGTAATGATATTTGGTTAACAAGCGATGATGGTTCTGAACAAAAAGCATTTGAATTATATTCAGTCTACGCTGATGAAAAACTTGGCGAAATCGCTGCCGATGCATTACTCGGTAAAGAAATTATTGCTGAAGGTTGGGGTACCGTCTTTAAAGGCACATATGAATTCAGTAACAAAAATGCTGCTGGCGAATATGATAATGGCTTTGTTAGAGCTATCACAACCAATACTAGAGCCGCAACTTCAATCGAATTAGATCCAGCCGAAGCGTTCGAACTCGAACAAGGCAAGAATAAAGCTGTCTCTGCTACCTTATTACCATATGGTGCTTCTGGCGCAGTTGAATTCGTTGTCGCTCCAGCAAATCAAGGCGTTTCTTATTCTGAAGGTAAAGTTGTTGCTACTGAAACAGCTACTGTTGGTTCATATACATTAACCGCTACTTGTGGCACACTCACCAAATCAGTTGCCTTCACAGTTAAAGTAAGCTCTGGTAGTGCAACCACTTTGGCAAAAGCATCTTCAATCGCTGTTGGTGACACAGTTTTCTTAGCTGCCGAAAAAGATGCGGTTAAGAAACAATTCAAGGGTGTTGCTAAGTTTGGTTCAAACGATGCTGGTGAAGCTGAAGATTATACAGACACTCCTGATTCTTCTGTTGCTCCAATTACAGTTGCCGCTGGCTCTAAGGCAAACACTTTCGCTCTCAAAGTTGGCTCTAATTATTTGTCCTGGTCATCTGGCAATACTTTAACTACAGCAACATCAGTGACTGATAATAGTTCTTGGACAATTACTTTCTCTGGCACAGACGTAACTATCGTCAATGTTGCTGATGCAACAAGAAAACTCCAATACAATGCAAGCAGCCCAAGATTTGCATGCTATACAAGCAATCAAACTGCTGTTATTCTTTGGAAATAATTGTACTAACTTAAAAAATAGGGGCGTGAGTAATCGCGCTCCTTTTTTCTTACTTAATAAATTAAAGTAATAATTACTTGTCTAAAAGTTAAATATTTTATATTATTATCTAGCAATGCACTCTTAGCTCAGCTGGCAGAGCACGTGACTCTTAATCTCGGGGTCCAGGGTTCGAATCCCTGAGAGTGTACCAATTTATAAATAACAGCTATTTAAAAGCTGTTTTTTTGTTATTTTAAATAGAATTTGTATTATTTTAAGAGTAATATCTTAATTAAAAGAGAGGGAATAAAATGAAAACAAAATTAACATTATTAACATTATTACCAGTATTAATGCTTGCTTCTTGCGGAGATGGTAATGAAATCAAAGACGAGGCAAAAATCAAAGAATTAAAGGATAGTATTTCTGAAAAAGCTAAAGAAGTTAAAAATTACGAATTAGTCATTAAAACCAATAGTGATTCTTATGATGAAGATGAACAAAAAACTATCACTACAAAAGGCACATCAACTTTTATGACTAATGATAAAAATGATTTTTACTTAAAAAGTTCCGCTACTAGGGGGAATGAAAAAAGTGAATCAACTATTTATTTAGTGAATAACGAAGAATATCAACAAGTGATGTACATGAGTGCATTTAATCCGGATAGTAATAAAGATGATATTACAGTTTATGGTTATGAAGGCAACGAAATGACATTTGCTCTTGCCACTATGTATTTCATTGTTCCTCAAAGTTATTACTCATTATTCAATGATCCTAACAGCTTTGATTTATCTAAAACAGCTATTGAAAATGGTGAAATTAAGCGCGATTATGATCAAGTAACAAAATATTATTCTAAAGGCGATGGGAATCTCACTATTAAAGCAGAAGCCAAAATTAAAGGCGAAGTAAACAAAGAAGAGAATGAATATCCTTGCTCTGTTTCATATACTATTTCATATGACAAATATGCCTTAAAAACAGTTAAAATTAATCAAGAATCTAATAAAGGCAGTAAGAGCAAGACTGAAATCACAATGAACATTAAGGATAATCTTGAAATTAAATTGCCAGATGGTTGGAAAGATTTAATTAATAAGGATGCGCCTGAAGAGAATTCTTAAAGCTAATAACAATTATATTTTCTAAAGCTAGGCCAATAACCTGGCTTTTTACATTATTGAGAATGACGGTTTTATGTTTTAAAATATAAGAAATAAGAGGTAATAGTGTATGAAGGGACCAAGTGTTAGTGTTTTAAAGAAATATTTAAACGCGATGAGCAAAAAGAAAGTCAAATATATGACTTGTGAAAGACTTTCTAATTTAGTGGGTGTTTATCCAGAAGTTATCGCCGAAAACTTATCTTATTTTGATCCAATGCTCAACATGGATCCAACATACGACTTATTAGTCTTAATTCCTCAAATTAAAGAATATATTCAACAAGAAGAAGAAAAGAAAGCGCCAGCCGCTCCAAAAGTGGTGGCCACTAAAAAAGATGTTGATGGTTATGAATCAGTTAGTGACTTCGTCTATAAAAAGATGACTTTTGCCGGTATGGTGGATAGAAATCTCGTCCTACATGAAAAAGACTTACGCATCTTAAAACGCCTTGTAAACGACGAATTAGCGGCCTTAAAGAAGAAAAAATAGACTCTATTAAGAAAAACTGAACTATTTTTTAAAAATCTCCCTATATGTAATAGTAGTGGAGGTTTTTTATTTATCATGTTTTATATATACGCTTTACATGTACACGCCACAGAGGTATATTGTTTATGATAATTAGCTTTGCCGATAAAGAGACACAGAAAGTTTTTCGACAAGTGCTATCTACCAAATTGCCAATTGATATACAAAGAATTGCACTTAGAAAACTTATCATGATTGATAATGCGGCATCATTAAATGATTTGCGAGTTCCACCTTCTAATCATTTGGAAAAACTATCTGGTAAGTTGAAAGGAAAATGGAGCATTCGTATTAACGATCAGTGGAGAATATGTCTCACTCCAATCAATAGTGGCAAAGATTATAGCGATGTTCAAATTGTAGATTATCATTAAGGAGGACAAAATGGCCGATATTCAAACCCCTAAAATCAGTGAAATTCTATTAGAAGAGTTTATGAAACCTCTTCATGTTTCTGCATACAAATTAGCGCACGCTATCAATGTACCAGTATCTAGAATTCAAGATATCCTTCACGATAGAAGAAAGATTACCGTTGATACATCAGTGAGACTTGGTAAATATTTTGGCGTTTCAGAAATGTATTTTTTAAATTTACAAAATGATATTGATTTAAGAAATATAAAAATCGAACTCAAAAGTGAGCTCGATAAAATAGTGCCGATAGTGAGTGCCTAGTTAGATCTTTTCCTTTTCTGGATGGAAATTCATTCTATCACCAAAGAAATCTAAAAGTTTTTTAAGAGGACGGAAGTCCTTTTTTCTTAATCCTTTAATTAAATTCATATCTTCTTCAGAAATAATAAAATTCCAAATGTCGTTATTACTCTTTAAGTGTTTAAGGCTACTTGATTTAACAACAGGAGTGATTCCTAATTGATAGATAAATCTTAATATGATTTGCGTTGCATCTTTTTGATATTTTTTCGCTAAATCTAAGATGACTTTTTCTTCTCTACTTTTCTTATTTAAAATAGGGGAATAGCCTTCCACGACGATGCCTTTTTCTTTACAGTATTCGATAGTTTCTAAATCGTAATAATAGATGTTAGTTTCAATTTGATTTATCTCAGGATATTCATTAAACTTTTGATAAATTTCTTCAATTTGTTTCTTACTAAAGTTAGAAACACCAATATGTTTAACTAAACCTTTTTCTCTTAATGAAATAAGTCTTTGATAGGCCCCTAAATAGTCTTTTACGGGTTTATGAAGTAAGACGATATCAAAGTAAGTGAGACCCACTCGATTAAGCATCTCATCATACGCTTTAAAAAACCTATTTTCTTTATAATCACAAGGCCAAATCTTCTCTGTAATAATTAGAGAATTACGGTCAACATTATTATCTTTTAAGGCTTTACCAATCTTCTTTTCATTTAAGTATCGGGCCGCTAAATCGAGGTGAGTGTAACCCGCTTCTAAAGCATTAGAAATGAATAAAGAATAGTCAAGTTCTTTAAAGAAAGCGGTGCCTAAAGAAATAGGGGGATAATTCTTAATCATAACTAAATCATAACATAGTTATTTTGACAAACTGAGCAAAATGCTTAGCGTTTAAAAACAATTATAAAAGTGTCCTTGTAAACGCGCATACATGCTCGTATAATTATATCGGTTATTTTAGGAGGGAATTTTCATGTCCGAAATTAAAAAGACAATGCTTTCTGTCGATGGTAATACCGCAGCAGCATTAGGTTCTTATAACTACATCGAAGTCGCAGGCATTTACCCAATTACCCCATCCTCCCCAATGGCGGAGAATATTGATGTCTATGCTTCTCAAAACCGTAAAAACTTCTTTGGCTCAGTCGTCAAAGTGAGTGAAATGCAATCCGAAGCTGGTGCTTCTGGTACAGTGCACGGTGTTTTACAAGCTGGTGGTTTAGCCGCTACATATACAGCTAGCCAAGGCTTATTATTAATGATTCCAAACATTTACAAATGGGTCGGTGAATTATTACCAGCCGTTTTACATGTTTCTGCGCGTTCTTTAGCAACACGTAGCTTATCTATCTTTGGTGATCACCAAGATATCTACGCTATTAGACAAACTGGCATCGCCATGATTTGCTCTCACAGTGTGCAAGAAATCGCTGACTTAACAAACGTTGCCCACTTGGTGGCCATCGATGCTGAATATCCTGTTTGCCATTTCTTTGATGGTTTCAGAACATCTCACGAAATTCAAAACGTTGAATTCGTCGATGACAACGAATGGAAGAAATTACTTCCAATGGATAAAGTGGAAAAATTTAGAGCTCGTGCTTTAAACCCACACACCCATCCAGTCACACGTGGTGGTGCGGAAAACGATGACATCTACTTCCAAGGTAGAGAAGCCCAAAACAAGAAAGTCGAAGAAGTCTTAGAAGTCGCTGTTAAGTACTTCAAAGAAGCTTCTAGATTAACTGGTAGAAATTACGCTCCATTTACATATTATGGTGATCCAAATGCTGATAGAGTCATCATCGCTATGGGTAGCGTTACCGAAACCATTACCGAAGTTATCGATGACTTAACAAAGAAAGGTGAAAAGATTGGTTTAATCAAAGTCCATCTTTATCGTCCATTCTCCGCGAAGCACTTATTAGCCGTTTTACCAAAATCAGTCAAACAAATCGCTGTTTTAGATAGAACAAAAGAAGCTGGTGCTTCTGGTGAACCTTTATATGAAGACGTCGTAGCCGCTCTTAACGCCAATAACGTTAACGTTGAAGTATTAGGTGGCCGTTATGGTTTATCTAGTAAAGATACTCAACCAAAAGACATGAAAGCCGTTTATGACTTCTTAAAATCCGACAATCGTTGGAAT
>JAEEGK010031069.1_pt1 | contig 10544 bp, 11 predicted proteins | sample 8958771 | NCBI WGS metagenome assembly JAEEGK01 (sample SAMN16246547, study PRJNA631951) | gut metagenome | biome: gut microbiome; feature: rumen; material: SC-attached | host: Bos | place: Iran: Karaj | collected 2018-10 | reverse complement strand
AGCAGATTCACTCAGAAATTGCCATTGCAAAGCCAGGTCGCTTATACTTTTTACGTTACACTTTAAAACTGAACATTGCTACTGTAGCGCCTGCTAAAACGGCAGGCGATTTTTTAGTTATTCTAAAGTCATTACATATCACTTTGGATTCAAACTACCCTTCCCGGTCACTTAAGTGACCGGACTTTTTTTGCAAAGCCAGTCGTGGTGTGGTCTTCCAGCCTGCTTTCTGTTATAGATATAGACAGCGTTATTTGTCTGTCTCCCAGTGACACTTCTTTCGTTCATTTTATTGCTTTGTTCGGGAAAGCTGCCACTGCGCCGTACGGGAAAAATGGGGAGTAAAAGAATAAACCGGCACAGGAGAAATCTACGGCTGTTGAAGCAAACCCGTTTTTATTCTTCCACGGTTAATCCATCACATAATGGCAGCAGTTGATCCAACTTCTCTACGTTTCGTTTCTGATCTGCCAGGGGGGAAGAGGAAAGCAAAAACTTTCTGGCCTCCCTGGCTCCCAAATTAGGCTGAAATAAATTATATACTACTATCCAATGTAAAAAAGAAAATATAATCTATTTCTTTTTCCGTCGACGCCACAGGTATCTGGCGCCAGATGCAGCCAGCACTGCGACAGCTACACATGCAGATAACATGTCGGGGCCCCGGTAATCGTCGCCGCCAGACTGCTTGCCGTCCTTCCTGTCATCAGTCTTGTCCTCGGCCGGTTTCACGGCTGCCGTATTTTCATCCGCGGAATATGGTATCGCCGGCGAAAGCGGAACAGGTTCATATTTCTTATTCACGGACAAGCTGACCGGACCGGAGTTCAGCCTCACTAAAAAGGGTTTATCATGACCTTTGAACTGTCCGGTATATTGGCCCTTCATCCCAATGGAAACCTGTGTCGCGTCTTTTGGCACCTGATATTCAATTGTATTATCAATCGCATTGTCATGGGATTGTTTATATTCTCCTATCTCCTTGTCGCCATTTTTTGCCTTCACATATATTGTGCAGTTCCATTTGAAATGTTCAAGAGGATCCTTCCCGTTTTCTTTTCTCTTTTCATTAATTTCATCAAAAGGACGCACCTTCAGATAAAAATGAACCCGGATTTTTTGCCCTGGCGCAACTTCTCCGTCAAAAACCCCGGCCTCTGTTACTATTGCATCATTTACATCTTTAAAACTGTGGGCGCCTTCAATTTTATACAGATCGGTAACGCCTTGGATCGGGCTGCTGAGCATCTCGGACAAACTCAGGTCATCGGTGTCATAGAATTGCGCGTAAACAGCCGGCGCCTCTGCCATCCCCAGGAAAAATAAGGACACAGACAACAAAGCAGTAAAAAAGTTATGCAAAAAGCCCTGCCGATAACAGGACTCCCTTTCAACCATCACGTTTTTCATATTACCGGGTCTCCTTTACAACACCCAGGTTACCGGGAACACTTCCCCGTTGCCTTGGGAACCGTTGATTCATTCGTTACGAAAGCGCTGAATCAATGAGCCTGCGCTTCTTGAATTGATTATACCGCCACGCTACATCACCATAGTCACTCCCCCCCAAGCGCCGAGCAAATCCATTGTGTCGTCAATGAATTTCAGCGCGGCTTTTTCTGACAAAATCGCCTTAGGGGCATGTTTATGAATTTCTCTACGCAGAGCCTTTAGCCGAGGATCAATTTTTTTATCCTGCAAAGATTTTAAAGCCAGCCTGTCAGCCTGTGCGATGCGCTTGAACTGTTTCAGTGCGGCCTCGTCCAGTTCAATATCGGACATCTCCACCAAATATGCCTCAGCTTCCTCTTTCGTCAGTTCAAAGCCCTCAGATTTTGCCAGCGCCATCAGTTCCTCAGCGGTCTCGCAGGCCATCGCTTTGGCAATCTGTTCTTTCGTTAACTCATTTTTGTTAATCGGCATTTCCGCACCTCCTTCCAAAAATTAAAGTAAAGAAGAATATAATGAATTAGTTAATCATCTGCTAGCTTCTAAGTTGGGACAACCCTCAGGCGCCTTTTTAAATTTAAAGAGGTCCGTGCAATAGGCCATACCGCCACCCGCCACCTGTTTCAGCGCATCGCTGTCAAGTTCCACGTCATCCATCTCCGCCATATACGCCTCGGCTTCCTCTTTCGTCAATTCAATACCTTCCGCTTTCGCCAGCTCCATGAGTTCTTCGATGGTTTCGCAGGCCATAGCTTTTTGAATCTGTTCTTTCGTTAACTCATTTTTGTTAATCGGCATATCGGCACCCCTTTCAAAAAATAAAGAATAGAGCCGTGAATTTCTATTTGTTTAATTGTTAGCTGTTAATTCTGTTACCAACCACTAATTGCAGATAGCCCTTTATTTTTAATTGTGACACCAGTGGTGACACTTTATATTTAAGTTTTAATAGATTTAATCACACAACCTTTTTCCATATAACAAGCACTGAGGCCACCGCCTGCCACATTTTTCATAGTAGCCTCGTCCAACTCGAAGTCTTCCAGCTCCGCCAAATATGATTCAGCTTCCTCTTTCGTCAGTTCAATACCTTCCGCTTTCGCCAGCGCCATAAGCTCCTCGGCGGTCTCGCAGGCCATAGCCTTTTGAATCTGTTCTTTCGTCAGTTCATTTACATTAATCGGCATTTCCGCACCTCCCTCAAAAAAATAGAGAAACTATCATTGCAAACGGGTAAACACTTTTATTAATTATAACATAGCTGCCGCAGAAAAATCTACGGCTGTTGAAGTAAACTGAAAATTGACGTATTAAAAAAACAGCCGTAGATGTTGAAGATCCACGGCTGTTGAATCATTTACTGTGCAAAATTGGGGTTTACCACACCAAAAATATTGTTATAAAATCGTTCAGGACAATTTCAGCATTTCCCCAATATCACCGTCGATACAGATGCTTCTGTCCTCAATCTCTTCCGGGCAGAAGGCCTCGCCATAATTTACACATGCGTACACCGCTTTTTCATTCGCCATCGTCATCTGCCAGAAAGGATACTTTACAATTACCGGCGTATTAAACCCCACGCCAAGTTCCAGATAAAGCACTTGACCTTTTTCATGCCTGCGCAGAAAACCGGAATAGGCCGCCGATGCTTTATGCCAGCCTGCATCTTCCACAAACGTATCGTCTGAGCGAAGATTCATGGTGACAGCCGAACCATCATCCGGACATTTCGGTATCAGTTCTGTGGGAATACGCATGGCGATCTCACCGCTCTCCGGCAACTGATACATTCCGTCCGCATCCTTCACAAATCCCTGTGCTTCCATCGCCTTCCTTACCCATGCTTCATTGTCGTAAGTCTTTCTCAATTTCGGGTTCACGCTCTGAAACAGTCCGTAGTCACCTTGGGTATAGAACAGCCGCGCCTTGTCAAACCCGGCTTTCTGAAACTGGTGATCCACGTTCGTGGTAATCACAAAATAATCCTTACCCTGTATAAGGGAAAGCAATTCTTTATAAACAGGCTTCGGCGGATCAATATAGCGGTTGTAATAAATGTGTCTTGCCCACCAGGCCCAGCGGGTCTCTTCATCTGGGAAGGGACAGAAGCCGCCGGAATAGATGTCGCGGATGCCGTACTTCTTTGCAAAATCAAAAAAGTACTTTTCAAAACGGGGACCGCTGTAAGTCAGGCCTGCAGCAGTGGAAAGACCGGCGCCGGCGCCAATTACGATGGCGTCGGCATTCCTGATTTCATTTTTCAGTCTTGCAATCCGTTCTTCCTTTGTCCCCTTGCCCGCAGAAAACGTTCTGCTGAGATATTTCACGGCATGTAAGCCTTTCCGAATGCTCTCCTGATAACCGTTTGGCGTTTCAGTGTATAAGCTCTTCATAATATTCTCTGTCTTCATCCTTAAAAACATTGAAAACGATCTGTTCCATTTCTCCGGAATGCTCCCCTAACCAGCGCTCAACGGCAGCAACCGCAATTTCCGCCGCCCGTTTGTTGGGAAAGCGGAATACACCTGTGGAAATACAGCAGAACGCCACGCTTTTTAGGCCATTCTCCAGGCACATATCCAGCGTATTCTTGTAACAAGCGGAAAGATCTGCTTCCAGTTTCTCTGTTAAACTGTACTGCACAATCGGTCCCACAATGTGGATTACCTTTTTTGCAGGCAGGTTGTATGCGTCAGTCAGCATAGGTACAGCCGTGGGCTGCTCATAATCCCTGCCGTGTTCCTCGCGCAACTGTTCCATCTGCCGGTTGCATTCTTCCCGCAACTGCACTCCCGCAAAGGTATGAATGGTGTTATCAATACAGGTATGCATGGGAATAAAACAACCCAGCATCTGCGAGTTGGCCGCATTGACAATTGCGTCCACTTTCAGTCTTGTAATGTCTCCCTGCCAGAGGGAAATCGTATCGGCAAATCTCCTTTCACTGCCAAACGCTTCCTTAGCTGTCGGTATATCGGAAAGCGTAACGATTCCTTTTTCTTCCGCACGACTTCTTAAATATTCGTCCTGCACCGCAAGAACGGCTTCATCCATCTCTCCAGGCATCCGTATATTCATAAGAGACCGGAGGATGCGCTTCTTTCCTTCAATGCTGTTGGGTATGGCAAAATTCCGGTATTCTCCGGAATCCGTTTTGAACGCCTTTACCAGATAATCTAATCTTTCTTCCTGTGTTGTTATACTGCTCATGGGACTACCGTTTCTTTTTTAAATCATGCGCTACATCGGCCACTGTGATTTTGCGTAGTTCTTCTTCCATCGCATGCTGCACTCGCTGCAGCTTATCATCCATCGCTTTGTGGATATTCTTCCCCACCGGACATTTGATGTTCGGATTTTCATGGAAATGAAAAAGCCCTTCACCGTCTACGCATTCTACCGCCTTATATACATCGTAAAAAGTAATCTTATCAAGGCTTTTCGCAAGGCTGATCCCACTTTTCCCCTGACTGATGCTGATGATGCCCGCCTCTTTCAGTTTCCCCATCACATTGCGTACAATGACGGGGTTTGCTCCTACACTTCCTGCAAGAAAATTGCTGGTTACGGTTTCCTTTTCCGAAAAATACTCTATGGCGGTAATGATATGAATTGCTATCGTAAACTTGCTCGTAATCTGCATTGTAAATCCCTCCTGCTTGTAATATACATTTTTACAGGAGAGAAGTCAATGCAGTTATTACAAGCCGTTCTCCTGTTATTCCCGTACCACACTGATTCGCTGCTGAACGTGGTTGCCTTTTTCAATTTCGTCTACCATGGCGACCGCATAGTCCGCATAACTGATGATGCTTTCGTTGCGGCTGTTAAGCGTCAGTTCCTCACCACCAAGGATATATTTGCCGCTGCGTTCTCCGTCTGCCTGGAAATCACCGGCAGGACTGATGTACGTCCATTTCACATCCTTGCGCTCACGTAATTCGCTCAGTGCTTTCGCCATCGCGGTAGCGAGGGGCTTGAAGATATCCGGGAAGTCCGGAGCATCGGCCACGCAGGCAGTGTGTTCTCTATTCACATACAGGCTTCCGGCCCCGCCCACAATCAAAAGCCGTGTATCCGTGCCGGAAAGAATATCACACAGATGCTTCAGTGACGCACTGTGCTGAGGCAGCATTTCCTCCGTCCACGCGCCGAACGCATCAACCACTGCGTCAAACCCCTTCAGGTCTTCAGCGGTCAGATCGAACAAATCCTTTTTAACAAACTTGCTGACCGCCGTTTTGTTTTCACTCCTCGCAAAAGCGGTAACATCAAATCCCCTGTCCAATGCTTCAGCGATTACCTTTTGGGCAACTCTTCCATTAGCTGCTACAACTGCAATTTTCATAATCAAATTCCTCCTTAAAGTTTAGATATTCTTGTAATGTTTTTAATTACATGTTTAGTGTAGCAGACTTATTTTAACTTGTCAATAGTTTTATTACAAGTTTTTTGAAAAAATAACAGCCGTGGAAATTCCACGACTGTTAAGATAAACTGCAATTTGTACGATTAACATTGATTTTCTTTATTATAACTGGACTACTCTTCCGGTTCCATAAAGCCCGGTTCCACCCTCCGTTTCGCCCAGTACGCCTTTGCATCTTGCCATTTTGTTCCTCCTTGTTTTCGGACTTCCCGTTCAAACCAGAATCCTGTCCAATGGTTTTCAAAGCAGTTCGGACACGCGCCCCATGTGGCACTCACGGAACCACTTCCCGCTGCCGCAGAAGCAGGGACCGTCCGGAAGCCGGAACCGGCTGAGCCCCAGCTCGTCCGCGTACAGGTTATAGATTTCGATGAAATTCTTTTCGTAGTCGGCCAGTTCCTCATATTTTTCCAGATACGCGGGCAGATCAAAGGCAATGGCAGTATCTCCGCACCAGTCCACAAACCATTCCCGGGCTTTGTAAAGCGTCGCGGGGCTGAACTTGCAGCCTGCCATGACATGGATCAGCAAGTCGGGAGTTTCGTCACTGCACAAGCCGTTCAGAACAGAGGGAGAACCGTTTTGCTGCAGCATGCGCCAGCACATATAGGCTGCCGGCAGAGCGATGCAGGTAAACAGATCCTTCAGCCCCGTGTCGAACAGATGCTGCCACAGGAACTGATGCCGGTACGCCATCGTTGCCCCCAGCTTTTCCCCGCACGCCTTAAAATATTGCCGGTACTGCAGCAGGAGCGGGGAACGGATTTCCTCCGGCAGACTGCCGAAGGGGCCCTGTTCCGTTGCCCCATTGGGTGACATAAGGTTAAATACGACCGCGTCGGCGGGAATCTCCCTGACGATATATTCGGCACACCGCTCATCCTGCGGGGGGCAGAAGAAATCCTCGATCTTATCCTCCGGCCTCCGCTGCTTGTCGAATCGTTTCCAGCGCGGCTTGTCGATCTGGAAATAATCGTCCGTTTCGAAGAAGCAAAGTTTTTCCGGAAGGTTAGGGACGCACAGGGCGCTTTCCGCGAAAAGCTGACCCAGGGAGTCGGCGGGAACGCACCAGACAGGGCGGTATCCCAGATATTTATCGATGCTGCCGCCTGTATAGACGACGTCCCGGAACGTAAAGGCAGGGCTTGAGCCGTATCCCATGAGCGGCTGCCAGGTGGCGAACCTGCGGCGCCGGGTTCCCCTGCACGCCCGTTTGTCTTCCAGGTCGATCGGAAAGACCGGAGCGTAGTTCGACTTGTCTTCGTTGTAGAGTTCCACGTTGATTTTTGCTTTCATAACAGCACATCCTTTCTTTTAATTGTCGTCTTTGCTGACCATGCTTCGGCCGGCAGCCGGAGGGAGTGCGGTGAACGACAGGCTTCTTATAAAAAATGAACAGCCTTTTCGGGCTGTTCTATCCGTTCAATAAAAAAGCCCATCGTCACGATGGGCTCCATATGCTTTGTTCCCATCGTTCAAGCTTTAGCACCTTGACCTTTTCGGTCAGGTTGCTGTGCGGTCATAGAGCTTGTCTCTCGCGCACTCTTTATGGTCAATTGGGTTCACGTATGAAATTGTTTCCGGGAATATTTTGCATTCCTTTTTACAGTTTTATTATAGCAGATCAGCCATTAAAAAGCAAGCAGAAATTAATAATTTCTTCCTATTATATAGTTGTAAATTAAAACCACTATGATAATTGACGCTGACGGTTTTTATTTCCCGAGCTTTGCTTCGATACGGGCCAGTGCTTCTTTCAACGCGGCAATTTCAACATCCTGGTTCCGGATCTTTGCTTTCATCCCCTCATTTTCCGCTTTTATGGATTTGTTTTCTTCCGACAGATTCGTAATCTGTCTTGCCATAGCCGCCTTGCTGGTGTTCACACCTTTATCCAGCGCGAAGCTCACGCCGGCGTTGATCATGTTCTCACCGTTACCCAGGCTGCCTCCCATGCTGAACATCACCTGGTCGTTGGGACGGTAAAATACCCCTAACGCCATGGCGTTGGCGTCCCGGTAATTACCGAAACCTGCCGCCATGCTGAACTTGCCGTCCGTGTCCATCGGATGGAGCGCCGCCAATGCCGCCGCGCCGGCGCCGATTTTATTTACCTTGCTGTCCAGATTGTCGATGCGGTGGTTAACCGGTGTTAAATCCGCTCCGCCGCCACCGGCTTCGATCATCTCTTTGACCTGTTTTACCGTCGTCGCATCGCTATCGTCCGTGCCGGGCGCCACATTCTTGATCTGCCGTTCCTTGCCCTTCGCGCCTACCGATACCGCGTTGTCCGCGCCCTCGGAACCGTCGCCTAACACGACGGCGTTCTTCGCCCCGGTCTTCACGTTGCTGCCCAGTACAAAGGTGTTGTCTCCGGAAATGGTGTTATTGTTACCGATAGCATAGCTTCCGCTTCCGCTCACCGTGTTCGGATCGCCGAAAGCCCCGCTGTTGCTGCCGCTCACTTTGTTTCTGTAACCGATGGCGATGGAGTGTGTCCCCGTGGCCTCGCTTCCCTTGCCCAGGGCCAGGGTATCGCCATGGAAGTAATCATATACCTTGCCGCCGGTCACGATGCCCTGGTTGTTTTCCTCAACGGCGCCGTCTTTCTTCAACTGTAATGCTCCGCTGCTGCCAAACGTAAAATCATTGCTGTCTGCGTTCACGGCAATCTTGTTGCTATCTTCAACCGAGATGCCGTTGCCTTCTTCATAAATCACACCACCGCCGCCGCCGCTAACCGCCGCTTTCAGCTGGGCCACGTTGACGGCGTCGGTATCTTTCGAGCCCGCCGCCACGCCGGTGATCTGACGGGTCACGGTGGCGTCGTCACCTATCGCGATGGCATTGTGGGTGGATACCCACGCGCTGCCTGTATTGCTGCCTTTCAGGTAGGCATCCGTAGCGCCCTTTTCCCGGGACGCAACCGAGCCGCTGCCCAGTGCCACCGTATCCGCTACGGTCACTCTGGCCCCGTTGCCAATGGCAGCGGAATTGGTTGCAGCCGTCCCTGTGACGCCGCCCACGGCAGAAAAAGAATTTTCCGCTTCCGCCTTGGACGAATGACCAAAAGCGACGGAATTGGCAGCGCTTGCGTTTGCCTCATGCCCGACCGCCACAGAGTAATCACCGCCGGCGCTTGCCTTGTTACCGACTGCCACGCCGTAATTACCGGCTTTGGAATTTACGCCAAACGCCACGCCTCCTTCGCCGCTGGGCTTGGCACCATACCCGATACCAATCGAATAAATGCCCTCCGCTTTTACCTCACTGCCAAAGGCAATAGCGCCCTGTGCGGCATTTGCCGAACTCCCGACCGCTACGGAATTCATGGCCCCGGCATATGCCTCATTCCCAAGAGCAAAGGCATACTTACCGACGGCATTTGCTTTGTATCCAAGCGCCAGGGAATAATCACCGCCGGCATTTGCTTCATTCCCGGCCGCCGCAGCCGTATATCCGCCAGCCTCAGCACCAGACACTAACGCCAGAGAAAGATCACCTTTGGCCTTTGCGCCATATCCGATCGCCACGGACGAAAGATTTGATGCAGATGAACCCGAACCGGCCGCGAAGGAAAAATCACCTCCGGCGCTTGCGCCATTTCCCATCGCCACGCCGGCTTCCCCATCGGCGATTGCTCCCTTTCCGATTACCATGGTGTTTTCGCCGTTGGCGGTTGCATTCGCACCGGCCGCGACGGCAGAATCTCCTTGGGCGATTGCACCATTTCCCACCGCCGTGGAGTTTTCACCGGAAGCATTTGCATTTTTCCCCACCGCTGTGGAACTATCGTGTCCGGCTGATGCGCCCGGTCCGACCGCCGTGCCTTCCCCCCGGGCCACAGGCAGGTTGTACCCACTCACAAGGTACATGCCTAACAGCAGCGAACACAAGATCCGCGCCGCCAAAAACTTCCGTTGTTTTCCCGCGCTTGTTCTTTTCATTTTTCTGCCTCCTGTTCCAGGTTCTTATCATTATATATAAATATTTTTGTTTTCTGCGTCTATAATTTTAGCATAATTGTGTTTTCCCCACAAGACATTGCCGTGTATTCTACATATTAATATGACATATTTTTCAATAGGCACCATTAATTCTCTACCGGTTTTGCAGCTGCTTCTTTCATTTTCTTATGCGCTTTCTTATACTGTTTTATACAATATGCCTGCACCTTTGTGTCTATGCTTTCTTCTGTGTCGTTCTCTTCCAGTAAAACGGGGCACTTTTTGCGAATCTCTTCAATATCTGGAATACTTCCGCCGTAGCAACCTGCATGACCGTCATAGTCATACTCTACAAGATAACTTTCCGGATCGTCGCTGAACCAGAAATCCAGTCCGTTATCGATATTCCATATCCTGTCCTCTTCTCCGCTCAACAGGCTGCCGTCGTTGTAGCCGTACCACAGGCACGGGTACATTTCGGTGCCGTCTTCGTCGATCCAGCTTCCCCTTCGATTGGGGGCAGGCCACCGGGTGACGTCTTCGATCCGTTCCGAACCTTTCAGCAACCCGATGTGCCAGCCGGTTTCTTTTACAAATTTATCCAGCGAACATTCAATATATTCGTCCGTCGAGTCAAAGAGACCGCATTCCATCAAAGTCTCTTTTATACTGTCCAGACTGATAAAATTTTCGATATCAATTTCATGTGTCTCCAG
>JAEEGK010031067.1_pt1 | contig 10545 bp, 10 predicted proteins | sample 8958771 | NCBI WGS metagenome assembly JAEEGK01 (sample SAMN16246547, study PRJNA631951) | gut metagenome | biome: gut microbiome; feature: rumen; material: SC-attached | host: Bos | place: Iran: Karaj | collected 2018-10 | reverse complement strand
ATTACATAAGTCAGGTTTTTGAGACAATAAATCGTTAACACCTTTAATTGGGGTAGCTTGGGCAATAGATTGTTCAATTCTTAAACATTTTGGACAGTGCCCACCGTTACTTCTATTATATAAACTCATTTGCCATTCATATCCACATTTACTACATACCCACCACACCTTTTTGGGTGATTTTTCCATAACCATATATGGTGTTAAATTTTTGTTTTTTTCATTATTCCATTCTTTAGCTAACTCAGGATTTGTTTCAGCTAGTGAGCCTTTTTCCTGAATTAATCCTCTTAGCAAAGTTTGTTTTCCTTGTTCTTGACCACATTTTGGACATCCAGTGTTCTTTCTTGCGCGTTGCGAAACTCTTGCTTCCCATTCATATCCACATTTATTACAAATCCACCAAGCTAATACATTACTTCCATCTAGAATTGCATTAGGATCAATATCATTTTTTTCGTAATTCCATTCTTTCATTAATTCAGGGTGATTAAATAATACAGATCCTTTTTCTTCTAACTGCTTAGTGTAAGCTTCTTTTCTTGAACATATTGGGCAATTATTACCATCTTTGGTTCTATGATTAATTCTAGTTTTCCATTCGTGACCACATTTAGAACACTTCCACCATACACTATCTCCCATACCAGGTAAATAATTTTCAGGTTTTAAAGGGATGTTTTTTTCATAATTCCATTCTTTTGCTATTTCGGGATATGTAATTGTTATATTTTCAGTTTTTAATCTTTTTTTTACTTCTTCTTGTTGCTTTAATATAGTTTCTTTTTTTCTACACATAGGACAACCAGTTCCATCTTTTGCTCTATGATTAACTCTAGTTTTCCATTCATGGTTACAATTTGAACATTTCCACCAAATCGATAATCCCATTCCTTCTGTTATAGTTTCTAAATCTATGTCAATATTTTTATCAAAGTCATACTCCTTCATGAGTTCTTTGTTATCTTTTAAATACTTTTTCATTTTCAAAATAACACCTCACTTCTTACATATATTATACCATACAATATTATTATTAATTTATTGTCTTTATAATTTTAAAAATTCAATTTCCATTCTAAATATTCTTCATCTGATATTTCTAAGTTTTCTCTTTTATCTCTCATTTCTTTCCATTCATTCATAGCTTTTTGAACAATATCATTATATTCAGTTTTTTCAAAACTATCTGAATCAAAGTTTATCTCAAAGTATGGAAACTCTTCTTCTAACCACATATGAAAATAAACTACATCAATCGGATTATTAAAATCATATCTTTTTATTGCATTAACACTTACTTCATATAAATCTGCAATATCCATTAATCTTTCTTTACTAGGACCTCTATCATTATTTTCATAATATCTAAAAGTCTTATGTGGATCATCACCTCCAAATCCAAAATATTCTGCAACATCATCTGCATCCATATGTCTCAATCTTCTCACATACTCTAAACGAGCTCCTTGAGATAAATTTTTTAATGTTGGTTTTCTAAAATACATATACATCATTCCTTTCTTTTTTATATTTTTTTCTTCCAACAAAAAAAGTAGCCCTAACCTTATTGCTACTTCTTTTTCAAATTTTTTTTATATTCTAGTATCACACTAGCTAACCCTTTTTTATATATTATAATAATTGTGACATAACTACCAACTTCTTTTATTTCAACAAAAAAAGAACCTTTCGGTTCTTTCATATTTTTTTAGTCTCACGCTTTTGCGTTCTAATTTTTTCTCGCTTTGATTGCGGCTTGAGCAGCAGCTAATCTAGCAACTGGAACTCTGAATGGTGAACAAGATACATAATCTAATCCAACATTGTTATAGAATTCGATTGATTTAGGATCTCCACCTGTTTCACCACAAACACCTAAATGGATGTCAGGTCTTGCAGATTTACCTAATTTAACAGCTGTTTCAATTAATTTACCAACACCTTTTTGATCAAGAGTCTTGAATGGATCTTCTTCATAGATTTTCTTGTCATAGTAAGCTGGTAAGAATTTACCTGCATCATCTCTTGAGAATCCAAATGTCATTTGAGTTAAGTCATTTGTACCAAATGAGAAGAATTCAGCTTCTTTAGCAATTTCATCAGCAGTAATTGCAGCTCTTGGGATTTCGATCATAGTACCAACTTGATATTTCATATCAACGTTAGCAGCTTTGATTTCTTCATCAGCTGTAGCTACTACTACATCTTTAACATATTTTAATTCTTTAACTTCTCCAACTAATGGAATCATTATTTCTGGAGTAATATTCCATTCTGGATGTTTAGCTTTTACATTGATTGCAGCTCTAATAACAGCTTTAGTTTGCATCTTAGCGATTTCTGGATAAGTAACAGCTAATCTACAACCTCTGTGACCCATCATTGGGTTGAATTCATGTAAGTCAGCAATATATGCTTTAATTTGTTCAACTGATTTACCTTGAGCTTTAGCTAATTTTTCAATATCAGCTTCTTCAGTTGGAACGAATTCATGTAGAGGTGGATCTAAGTATCTAACTACTACTGAATCACCTTCTAATGCTTCATATAAAGCTTCAAAGTCTGATTGTTGATAAGGTAAAATCTTATCTAATGCTTTTTCTCTTTCTTCAACTGTATCTGAACAAATCATTTCTCTGAATGCAGCGATTCTGTCTTCTTCGAAGAACATATGCTCTGTTCTACATAGACCAATACCTTCAGCTCCTAATTCATGAGCTTTTTTAGCATCTCTTGGTGTATCAGCGTTTGTTCTAACTTTTAATGTTCTGAATTTATCAGCCCAAGCCATAACTCTACCGAATTCACCAACTATTGCAGCGTCTACTGTAGGAATAATTCCTTCATAGATACAACCAGTTGTACCATCTATTGAAATTGTATCACCTTCATGGAAAGTAATACCAGCTAATGTAAATTCTTTCTTAGCTTCGTTCATTTTGATATCTCCACAACCAGATACACAGCATGAACCCATACCTCTAGCAACTACTGCAGCGTGTGATGTCATACCACCACGTACTGTTAAGATACCTTGAGCAGCTTTCATACCAGTAATATCTTCTGGTGAAGTTTCTAATCTAACTAATACTACTTTTTCTCCTTTAGCTGCCCATTCAACTGCGTCTTCAGCAGTAAATACTACTTTACCAGCAGCAGCACCTGGAGAAGCTCCTAAACCTTTACCAATAGCTTGTGCTTTTTTAATAGCTTCAGCATCGAATTGAGGGTGTAATAATGTATCTAAGTTTCTTGGATCGATCATTAATACAGCTTCTTCTTCAGTACGCATTCCTTCATCTACTAAATCACATGCGATTTTTAAAGCAGCTTTAGCAGTTCTTTTACCATTTCTTGTTTGTAACATATATAATTTACCATGTTCAACAGTAAATTCCATATCTTGCATATCTCTATAATGATTTTCTAATGTTTTACAAACATTTTCAAATTGTTCGAATGCTTCTGGGAATTTATCCTTCATTTCAGCAATCTTCATTGGAGTACGTACTCCCGCAACAACGTCTTCACCTTGAGCGTTTGTTAAGAATTCACCAAATAAACCTTTTTCACCAGTAGCTGGATCTCTTGTGAATGCAACACCTGTACCACAATCATCACCCATGTTACCAAATGCCATAGATTGAACGTTTACAGCAGTACCCCATGAATATGGAATATCGTTATCTCTTCTGTATACGTTAGCTCTTGGGTTATCCCAACTTCTAAATACAGCTTTAATAGCGCCCATTAATTGTTCTTTTGGATCACTAGGGAATTCAGAACCAATTTTTTCCTTATATTCAGCTTTAAATTGGTTAGCTAATTCTTTTAAGTCTTCAGCAGTTAACTCAACATCTTGAGTAACTCCTCTTTCTTCTTTCATCTTATCGATTAATTCTTCAAAGTATTTTTTACCAACTTCCATAACTACGTCAGAATACATTTGAATGAATCTTCTATAACAATCCCAAGCCCATCTAGGATTATTAGATTTAGTAGCTAATACTTCTACAACTTCTTCATTTAAACCTAAATTTAAGATAGTGTCCATCATACCTGGCATAGAAGCTCTTGCACCAGATCTAACTGATACTAATAATGGATTTTCTTTATCTCCAAATTTCTTACCAGTGATTTCTTCCATTTTAACGATATATTCGTTAATTTGACTTTGGATTTCATCATTGATTTCTCTACCATCTTCATAGTATTTTGTACATGCTTCAGTTGTGATAGTAAAACCTTGTGGAACAGGTAAACCAATGTTAGTCATTTCAGCTAAGTTAGCACCTTTACCACCTAGAAGTTCACGCATATTTGCATTACCTTCTGTAAATAAATATACATATTTTGTCATAACTATTCTCCTCCAACTATTCAAGTATAGCACACCTAATAGTCAGTTTCAAGAAAAAACGCGATTTTTAACTACTTTTTTACACTATTTTAAAAGAAAAAGAGATAAACTACTTACCTCTTGGATGACTATTTAAATATACTCTTCTTAAATGCTCATTTGATACATGGGTATAGATACCTGTTGTCTCTACTGAAGAGTGTCCTAATAGCTCTTGTACTGTTCTTACATCCGCACCATCATCTATCATATGAGTAGCAAATGAATGTCTTAAAGTATGGGGTGTGAATTTAATATCTAAATGATTTAATCTAATAATATCTTCAAATATTTTTCTTACTCCTCTATCTGATAATTTACTACCTCTTTTATTGATTAATAAATATTCATTATTACTATTTCTTATATTTAAATATTTCTTTATTTTTTCTTTGCAAAGTTTACCAAAATATACGATTCTTTCTTTAGAACCTTTACCAAATACTTTGATACTTTCATCAAACATATTAATATCTTTTACTTTTATATTTACTAATTCTCCTACACGGATTCCTGTAGAATATAATAATTCTATTATTAAATTATCTCTTATACTGTATAAATCATCTTTATCTGTTACTTTTAGTAACTCTTCAATTTCTTCATATGTAAGATAATGTGGTAATGTCTTATCTTGTTTAGGATTAGATATTAATAACATTGGATTATCTTTAATATGATTATTTCTTACTAAGTATTTATAAAAACTTCTTAAACTAGATATATTTCTAGTTATTGATTTAGTAGATTCTTTTTTATTATATAAGTATGATATAAATCCTCTTATAATACCGTAGTCCGCGTCTTTTAGTTTTATACCTTCACTTTCTAGAAATGATTTATATTTTTCTAAATCATCTCTATAATTAACGCAAGTATAATATGAATAATTTCTTTCAACATCTAAATAATCTATAAATTCATCTATTAGCTTATCCATAATATCACCCTACTTAAATTATAACATAAAAAAAGAATAACTTTAAATAAGTTATATCTTTTTGTTTTTCTCTAATTCTTCTTTTATAGGATCTACATACTTAGCTAAATTAAAATCATATACATCATTTCTATCATGTTCATAGAATTCTATAATATTTCTTTTTTCAAACGAATCAGCTTTACCTCTATTCATCTTCTTGATATATTCTTCTTTAGATTTTGTAAAATAGTGATTTATTCTCATTCTATTAACTGTTCCACCTACATTAAATGGTCCTTCTACTTTATCACCGTTTTCAGAAACACTATAATATCCTTTTTTATAAATAGGATAATGAGGGTTTTTAAATAAAAATATAGTTCTAGGATTGCATATAGTTTTTATATGTTTATTAGGTTCAAAATCATCTTTTGCCCTTAAAACATAATTTTCTATAACTAATCCATCTGGTTTATTATATAAATGATTGGATCCATACATTCTCCAGTTAATAGCTATACCACCTATATTTTCACCTATCGTTTGATCTAATATATCACATAAATTATCACAATTAACAGGATGTACAAATTCATCACAATCTATAAACCCCATATATTTGCATTCTCTTTTATACTTGTGAGCTGCTATTGTATAGGCAAGATTTTGTAGTGCCATACCTGGAAACTTTATATATTCTACTAAGCCAGCATCTATAAAGTCTTTTATTTCATCATATAAATTATCTATACTATCATTATCATAGATATAGAATTTATCTACACCTACCATTTTATGGAATAATATCCATTCTCTTATATATGGCACTTCATTTTTTACTATCGCGACAAAGGCAAGTTTGTTTTTATATTTCATAAAACCACCTATAATAATTATAACAAAAAAAGAATAGTTAATCACTATCTTTTCTTTCATCTAATACTTTTTTCCATCCAATAGATATAATATCATCATTTAATGTTAACGAATTCATTAAATGTTCAATGAAATCTAGTTTTCTATTAGGTACTTTTACATATATAATGATTGTACATTCAGTACCTTTCTTCTCTACTACATCAATATTTTCTAAGAAGATATGTTCTGATTCACAAAAGTTAACTAAACTATTTCTTACTTTAGACATACTTTTAGTTTTACACGCTGCTTTAATGGAATACTTATTACATCCATCTTCTGAAGGATCCATTTTAGCTATATTCATCGCGATACTTCTTAAAGATACATTACATAATAAGATAAATACTGTACCTATTGTTGCTTCTACTATTAGTCCTTGGGCACATAACATACCTATAGCAGCACTACACCAAATAGTTGATGCTGTATTAAGTCCTGTAATATTTTTCTTATCATCTTGAATAATTATACCTGCGCCTAGAAAACCAATACCTGATACTATTTGAGATGCTATTCTTCCAATATCACCTGATATTAAAGAAAGTGATGCATGAGTAAACATTAATGAACCTAAGCATACTAATACAGCCATTCTAAGACCAATACTTCTTCTTCTCCATTGTCTTTCTAGTCCTACTAAAAATGATAATACAAATGCAACTATTATATGAAATAAGAATACCATTGTATCTGAACTAAAATCTATCATTACTAAATTACTTAATGTCATAAATATACCCTCTATTCTATATAAATATCTTATCATTAATTTGTAATAAAGTAAATAAAAAGAAGATATTACTATCTTCTAAAATTTCCTTCTTTTGCATCTAATTGCTTTGCTAATTCTTCTATTGTCAATTCATCTATTTTAATACCAAGTTCCTTTGAAATTGATATTACTTCTGTTATTTTTTTTCTTAATATTTTAAGTGTATGTGAATATACTACTAAATTACTTCCATCTTCATTTGGTTTTTTTTCTCTTACAATCCCATTTTTCTTATCGTATGATTCAATACTAGCTTCTATTATGTTTTTAATTGTTTTCCATTTTCTATATTTAAGTGATTCTTTAAATTTATCACTATTTAATATTAAGTCTAATAAATCTACAATTAAAAGATTAGAAGAACGAATTTGTTTTTGATAATCTTCATCACTCAAAATAATTGATGAAATCATATATCCAGGTGATTCGACCTCTAGAAGAAGTGCTTTAAATAAATCATTACAACTTATTCTTTTATCCTCAATTGAAAATAATAAGTCTTTATTAATTAAAGTGAACGTATTTATTTTCATAGCTAGTAAATTATCATTATCTAATGGTTTATCTAAATACTTGTATTCTATTAATTTTTTTAAACCTGATAATTCACGTTTTACTTCCATATTGGCTGTTTCACCTATTACACGTTCCATTAATTTTTTATCTAATATTTTTCCTACTGTATCAATACCATATTTTCTTAAGGTATTAACATAGGCACTATCCGAAATATAGAATCCTGTATCTCTAAGTAATATATTTTTATATTCTTTCTTTGCCATTATTTCACCTCATTAGGAAGTTTCTTTGCAGTAGGGTTAGTTGTATATACTAATAATTTTTGTTTTATTTCTTTTTCTTCTATATCTAATGATTCACGTATATATTTTATTTCAGTTAATCTTTTTTGTAATATCTCTGCAATTTCAGGAGTAATCACTAATTTATCTTGAGCATTATATGCAGCTATATTAATTCGATATATTTCTGCCATAATGCGACATCTTTTTTGACTAAGCGCGGTATCTTCAAATAACTTAGTATTTATTACTGCATCCATAAAATCAACTACCTTAAGTTTACCACCTTCTAGTTGTCTTTTTAGATCTATATTATTAGATATAATGCGTCTTATTAAGTTAGTACATGAATAAGGCATATCTAATACAAGTTTTTCATATAGTATCGCGTCTTGTAGACGTGTATAAAAATCTCCTGATGGATATGTTAAACTACATACTGAATTTTCACCATTACTATGTCCTATACGCATAGTCTTATCTAATAATTCTTCAGTTGGTAATTTTTCATCAAGATATTGATGTCTAACTAATTTAACTAATCCTTTTATTTCAGGTTTTGTTCTACGCGCGCGTTCAATAATTTGATTCATTTTTTCTTCATCTAATAAATCACCTAATGTTTCAATATTATTGTTTTTAAAACTTGTAATATATGTAGCTGAACCATAATAATAAGGTAAATCCTTAATTGATATCATACTGTAATCTATTTTTTCCATAGTAATCCCCCTTTTAATTAGTATTTATTCTAACATATTTGTATAATAAGTCAAATTAAAAGAAGATATTGCTATCTTCTTATTTTTTATCTTTCTTACATATTATTACTATTAGAGATGCGACTATTAAGAATAGTCCTCCAAAAAACATGAATTCTGATTTCTTTGTAATTAAATAAATGACAAATCCTAATATCGCTAATGCATAAAATATTCTTGAAACCATTTCTCTTTTCATAATTATTATCCTCTCCTATATATTAGGATATCATGTATCATTCTATATAGCAATTTTAGATACCAATTTTTTTCATCATTATTTTTTCTATTTCTTTTTGAGTTTCTATAGAATCTATGTCTTCCCATCCTTTTGCTTTTGCACAATCTAATGCGAAGTTAGTTCTTTTTGTTAAAACTGCACTATATTGTTTTCTATTGTTTATAGTTCCATTTAATACTTCATTTTCATCTAAATATTCGTCATAACTATACATACTTAATAGTTCTTCTTTTGACATGCCAGACATATTTACGAATGATTTACCACCCATAAATAATTTGACGCAATTATCTATATTAATATCAATTCCTTGTGATAAATAAAAATTATATCTTGCAAAAGAAAGAGCGGTACTTTGCATAAGAAATTTTGGACGCAAAACTGCATATTCATGAATATCAATCATATCATAAAGTTTAATTTTTTGACTTAAATTTTCTGCACTAAGACCATACAATGGTGGTAATACTACAGTCATTTTTACTACTTCTTCTTTTGTATATCCTAAAGACATTATAATATCCATTTTTTTTCTTATAGTTTCTATACTGTAACTATATAGAAATGGTGATTGTGTTGTAATTTTTATAATTTCTTCTTTAGTATAACCTAAAGCTATCAAATTATCATATTTTTGTTTTAAACTTTCTGTATTTAAGCTGTATAGAGATGGCAATAATTTTGCCATTTTCATAATGTCTTCTTTTGTATATCCTAATTCAATTAAATAATCATTTATTTCTTTAAATCTTATAATTAATGTTTCATCAAGCATTTGCATAAGTGAATATGAATAACGAAGCATTTGATACTCCTCTTTAGTATAACCAAAATCTATAAATTCTTTTCTTAGCATAAATATTTCCCCCAACAGGTAAATATTCTATCATATTTATGTGATAAGTCAAATTAAAAGAAGATATTATTTTTTAATATCTTCTAATTTAACACTAACTAATTTAGATACACCTGATTCTTGCATAGTTATACCATATAAGTAATCAGCATATTCCATTGTTTTCTTTTTATGTGTTATTAATATAAATTGTGTCTTATTCTTTAAATTAGTTATATATTCACCAAATCCAGCAACGTTAGCTTCATCTAGAGCAGCTTCAACTTCATCTAGAATACAGAATGGCATAGTTCTTGTTTTAACTATCGCGAATAATAAACTGATAGCTGTGAATGTTTTTTCTCCACCTGATAATAGTGAGATATTCTTTAAAGTTTTTCCTGGAGGCATAGCTTCTATTTCAATACCTGTCTCTAAGATATTAGATTCATCTGTAAGTTTAAGGATTGCCTTACCACCTTTAAATAATTCTTTAAATGTATTAGAGAATTCTTCTTTAATAATATCAAATGTTTTCATGAATTCTTTCTTCATTACTGCATCCATCTCATTAATTATATCTAATAATACATTAGATGCATTAACTAAATCATCTCTTTGTTTTAACATAAATTCATAACGTTTAGATACATTTTCATATTCAGTTGGAGCCTCCGGATTAATTGGTCCTAATTCTTTAATAGAACGTTTTAAACTATTTACTTTAGTTCTAGCTAAATCTATATCCATTTCTAATTTATATGTATCTTTAGCTTTCTCATAAGTCATACTATAAGTTTCGTTTAATGTATTAAGTAAATTATCTAATTTAACATCTGCTCTATTTACTTCTATTTCAAGTTCGTGAAGTAAATTATTTTTTTCGTTATA
>JAEEGK010031065.1_pt1 | contig 10545 bp, 5 predicted proteins | sample 8958771 | NCBI WGS metagenome assembly JAEEGK01 (sample SAMN16246547, study PRJNA631951) | gut metagenome | biome: gut microbiome; feature: rumen; material: SC-attached | host: Bos | place: Iran: Karaj | collected 2018-10 | reverse complement strand
TTCCTCTCGGACAGAAGTTCGAGTACTGGAGACTTGATGTTGAGAACAAGTCCGACAAGCCCAGAAATCTTTCCGCATTCACATACTGCGAGTTTGCAAGCCAGTGGAACACCACCCAGGATCTTGTAAACCTTCAGTATTCACTCTTCATCATGGAAGCTGACAAGAAGGCCGACAATATTCTCGGCTATTCCATCCATGACAATATGTACAAGCAGCATCCCGAGTATGAGCTCGGCGGAATCATCCAGCAGGAGTGGTTCGCAGTCTGTGAAGCTCCCATGACCCACTATGATACCAACAGGGAGAAGTTCATCGGAACCTACGGATCATACAAGGAGCCCAGAGCCGTTATCGAAGGACAGTGTTCCGATTCATGGACCTACGGCGATACCGCATGCGGATCCATCCAGTCCGATATGGTTCTTCAGCCCGGTGAAAAGAAGACCGTTCTCATCCTTCTCGGAATCGGTAACGCAAACGCAGTTGGAGAGAAGATAGTTGCAGAGTACGGATCAGCCAAGAGATTCGACGAAGAGTTCGAAAAGCTTAAAGCGGACTGGCACTCAAAGCTCACTTCATTCAAGGCTAAGACTCCCGATGCGGATATCGACCACACCGTCAATGTATGGGGACTTTACAATAACCTCATCACATTCTCATGGTCCAGAGCTGCATCACTTGTTTACAACGGAGAAAGAGACGGACTCGGATTCCGCGATTCCGTTCAGGATACACTCGGCGTCAACGCTGCAATTCCCGAGCTTTCAAAAGCCCGCTTAAAGCAGATGCTTTCCGGGCAGACTTTCTGCGGAGGTGCAATGCCTCTCATAAAGCTCGGTCACAATCCCGGACATATGCAGTGCCCCGATGAAAGTGAATTCAGATCCGATGACTGCCAGTGGTTCTTCAATGCGATCCCCGCATATATCGCAGAGACCGGCGACATCGATTTCTATAATGAAGTTGTTCCTTACGCAGACCACGGTGAGGATACCGTTTACGATCACCTCAAGAAAGCACTTCTTTTCAATATTGAAAGAAGCGGTGCGGACGGACTTCCTTCCGGACTTGCAGCTGACTGGAACGACTGTCTCCAGACCGGTTACCATGGCGAGAGCGTAATGGTTACCTTCCAGCTCAGGGCAGGCCTTACCACTTATGCGGACATCTCCAAGCTCCTCGGAAAAGAAGACGAGGCTGCATGGGCACTTAAGCAGAGAGACATTCTTGACGAAGCGATCCAGAAGAAGGCCTGGGACGGCAAGTGGTGGATCTGGGCAGTCGGCGAGGACGGAACCGTTTACGGAACCGATAAGTACGATGAAGGAAAAGTATATCTTAATACCCAGGTATGGGCTGTTATGTCCGGTGCATGTAAGGGCGACCAGGAGAAGCTCTGTCTCGAAGCTGTTCACGATCAGCTCTTCTCCAAGTACGGACTTAAGCTCTGTGCGCCTCCGATCGTTTACACTCCCCAGACCGTTATGGGCTGCGTAGTATTCCCTACCGGAATCAAGGAGAACGGCGGTATCTTCAACCATACACAGGGTTGGGGCGTTATGGCAGAGACCTTCGCAGGCAACGGAAACAGAGCTTACGAATATCTCAAGGCCGCACTTCCCGCTACATACAATGACAAGGCTGAGATCAGACAGTCAGAGCCTTACGTTCAGGGACAGACCACTTATTCCGATGAGTCACCCCGTCCCGGAAACTGCCGTACCTCATGGCTTTCCGGCGCGGTTGCATGGACATACTATTCACTTACCCAGTATGTTCTCGGTATCCGTCCCCAGTACGACGGAATGCTCATCGATCCCTGTATCCCCGATTCCTGGGACGGCTTTGATGTCGACAGAGTATTCAGAGGAAAGAATCTTCACATCGAGGTTAAGAACCCCGAGCATGTATGCAAAGGCGTAGCTTACATCACCGTTAACGGAGAGAAGATCGAATCAGCGGTCATCCCCGTATCTATGCTTAAAGACGGCGACAACAAGATCGAAGCCGTTATGGGCAAGAACGCATGTGAAGTTCCTTTTGAAAGACTTTAATTATTTCGGAAAGAAGAATCAGAAATGAAAAAATTGTTGGGAAAAATCGGGGCGATCATTGTTGCCGCCTTATTGGCGGCAACAGTCGTTCCGGTGATCCCGGCTCATGCGGCCGGTGATCAGGAAGAGACTGTATCATTCTTTATTTCTTTTGTCGGATCCGGACTTGAAGCAGGCGACGGAGGCCTTGTTTATACGGATCCGTTCGGGAATGCAAACAGTGAGGGAATGATCGCTGTCAATGCATCGGCAAAAGCAGGTGACACGGTTGTCATATCTCTCGAGCTTCCTGAGATGCCGTCGCACATCACATCTGTTGTACCCGTAATGTACACAGGTGAAGATAATATCGTGTTCGGCAATGTGGATGCTGATGTTTCACTCAAGGTTAACGGAGAAGATGTAGAGATAACATCAGATCCCGAAACTCCCAAGGCATGGGCAAATCCGGTCGGATCACTTATGCATTCGTGGAATCTTTACGGCGGATATGATGAGAACGGAATAAGCACTTTACCCGTTAACGCATTTGCCGGCGCAACCAGGATCGAATACACCATCACTCTTAAATCTTTTACCGTGGCTCACAGGCTCGGACCCGCATATGAAGGTGAATCGATCGTCTATATCGATTTTTCCGGAGATGTAGCGGGAGGCGAGACACACGAATATCACGGCCCCGGTTATGAAGGCAACAGTGACAGCATTACTTCCGTAACATCGACTGCAATGGTCGGTGACACGGTCACTGTTTCTCTAAATTTCCCCAATGCGATCACACATATTCATAATATATCTCCCGTGATAGTACCTTCCGCGGAAGGTACTTCCTTTGCTGAGATGGATGTATCCGTTGCACTCCGCATAGACGGTTCGGATACACAAATCGATTATCTTGCGGGATCTCCCGCATGGGCTGAGGCTGTAGGTAATGACGAGACCGCATGGAGACTTTGCGGCGGATGCAATGAGACGGGTACGGCTTATGTCGATCCTTCACTTTTTGCAGGTGCCACGAAGATCGAATATATCATTACGGTAAATTCAATCTTTGAAGAATACCGTGAGCCCGAGCCCGAAGTGATCGAAGAGATGCCTCCCGAGCAGGAGCCTGACCTTATCGGTTACGATCAGCCGGTTCAGGAGCAGCCCGCCGATATAGTGATCGAAAAAGAAAATACTTCTAACGGTCTTGTTATCGGAATAATAATCGCGGTCGTTGCTCTTGCGATGATCGTCTGCGGAATCCTTCTTTCGAGGGAGAGACCTCCGAAGGAAGAGGACCTCAAGGATGAGATGGACAAGACCGGTTACGGCGATGACGATGAAATTGACGATAAGGCTTTTGACAAAGCACTCGATGATATAGCGGAAGAAGAAAAGGCAGCGGCAGCAAAAGCTGAAGAAAAAACTGCCGAAGAAGCTTCTGAAGAAGTTACCGAAGAAGCAGCGGAAGAAGCTGATGTTTCGGAAGAAGTTAAAAGCGTCGCAGCTGCTGTAGCGTCAGATACAATTTCGGAAAAGGCGAGCGAACCGGAAGATGACGAAATCGCAGATCTTTCCGAAGAGATGAAGAGGATCGATGAAGTGATCGCTAAGGGTCCGTTTAAGGATGACTGGGCATCACTTTCCAAGGTTAAGGTTCCCGAATGGTTTGCTTCCGAGAAATTCGGAATCTTCGTTCACTGGGGCGTATTTACCTCTGAAGAATTCTCCAACGAATGGTATCCGAGAGGAATGTATATCAAGGACAGCGAAGAGTGGAAGCATCACGTCGAAAAATACGGAGCCCACACCGCGACCGGTTACAAGGATTATGTCGAACGTTTCAAGGGTGAGAAGTTTGACCCCAAGGCATGGATGGAGATCTTCAAAAAGTCCGGTGCAAGATATGTTGTTCCCGTAGGTGAGCATCATGACGGATTCCAGATGTATAAGAGCCGTATGTCACACTGGAATGCAGCGGAGAAGGGGCCTCACAGGGATATAGTCGCTGAACTCGAAAAGTCTGCAAAGGAATACGGAATCCATTTCGGTGTTTCTTCACACAGATTTGAGCATTGGTGGTTCCTCGGAAACGGCAGGGCATTCAAGAGCGATATAAAGGGTGAATTTGAGCGCGGAGATCTCTACTGGCCTTCACAGCCCGAGCCCAAGGATATCCAGGACTTTGATGTAAAGCCCGCACCGAGTGAAGAGTTCATGCAGGACTGGCTTGCAAGAACCTGTGAGATCGTAGATATCTTTAATCCCGAAGTTCTTTACTTTGACTGGTGGATAGCACAGAAGGTTCTCAAACCTTATCTTAAGAAGGCTGCAGCATATTACTACAATGTGATGGCATCCAAGGGACTTGAGGGCGTGATCGTATCCAAGGTCGATGCATTTGCACCCGGCGCATCCGTAAGGGATATCGAAAGAGGAGGCTTGTCAGGCTCGGCATCATACATCTGGCAGTCCGACACTCCCATATGCAAGGGCTCATGGGGATATGTACCCGGTCTTTCCTACAAGTCAGGACTTGATATCGTAAGGGAGCTTATCGATATCGTTTCCAAGAACGGAAACCTTCTTCTCAATGTAGGTCCCAAGGCTGACGGTACGATTTGTGAACAAGAAAAGAAAGCACTTCAGGAGATCGGGGAGTGGCTTGATAAAAACGGCGAGATGATCTACGGAAGCACGCCCTACAAGATCTTCGGCGAAGGCAGGACCAACAGGGAAGAGGGCGGCTTCAAGGATATGGAGAGTCTGGAGTATACTTCAGAGGATTTCCGCTTCACCGCAAAAGAAGGAAATATCTATGCCGCAGCCATGAAGCCCGCAAAGGACGGACATTACGTCATAAAGAGTCTCGCCAAGAACGGCGAGGACGGCGGACATTCTTACAAGGGACTTATATCAAAGGTTGTTCTTCTTGCTGACGGATCGGAAGTTAAGTGGGATCACAAGAATAACGGACTTGAAATCAGAGTCAAGGGTAAGAGCAGCGGTGATATGCCGATAGTATTTAAGATCGAACTTTTATAATGAGGGTTTATTTCGGAGGTACAAAATGTTTATACAGGATGGCAATGCGCTCGTCTTCAGGAAGGGCGGAGAGATAGTAAGGATCGAAGGCTGGGGAAAGAACGCCTTACGTTTGAGAGCTACCAAAAATAATGACTTTACAGGAAATCTCTGGGCGCTGTGTCCGAAGGATGAACTTCCCGCAGACCAGACTTCCGCGAAGATCGAGATAACGGAAAGCAGAGCAGTCATCAAGAACGGTTCAACATCCATGTCCGTAAGCAGTGAAGGAATCATCACTTACTATAAGAATGATGAATTCCTTATGAGGGAATATTTCAGCTGCTACGGCGGAACCGAGAACAATGCGGTCAGCTGCTTCAAGAGAGTAAACAGGGAGTACAAGCCCCATCTCAACGGAGACTATAAGCTTACGCTCCGCTTCGAGCCCATCGCGGGTGAGAAGATCTACGGAATGGGTGTTTACCAGAATCCTTACATCGAACTTAAAGGAACAACTCTCGAGCTTGCACAGCGCAATGCCCAGACCTCGATTCCTTTTGAAGTTTCAAATAAGGGCTACGGTCTTCTCTGGAACAATCCCGCCGTAGGTAATGTAACCTTCGGTAAGAATATGACCGAGTGGGTTGCCGATGCTTCGAAGGAATTTGACCTTTGGATCACCACCGACGAATCTCCCAAGGCGATCATCGAAAACTATACCGCAGTTGTCGGACGTGCTCCCGAGATAGATGAAGAGCTTCTCGGACTCTGGCAGTGCAAACTCAGATACAGAACACAGGACGAGGTTCTTACCGTTGCGAGAAAATATCAAGAGCTCGGTATCAAGATCGATGTCCTCGTCATTGATTTCTTCCACTGGACCCTTCAGGGTGAATGGAAATTCGATAAGGAATACTGGCCCGATGTAAAGGCAATGGTGGACGAGCTTCACTCATACGGCATCAAGGTAATGGTATCCGTATGGCCTTCCGTTGACAGAAAGAGCGAGAATTTCTATCCCATGGCTGATCTCGGACTTCTCATGAGAACCGAGAAGGGTGCGATGCAGACCTATGATTACCAGGGCGACTGCGTTGTATATGATGCGACCAATCCTGAAGCAAGAAAGTATGTATGGGATATCTGCAAAAAGAATTACTACGACTATGGTATAGATATGTTCTGGCTTGATAATGCAGAGCCCGATCTTACCGCATATGACTTTGACAATTACCGCTATTATCTCGGACCCGGTGCAGAGGTAAGCTGCATCTATCCCAAGTGCTATGCACAGGGATTCTTTGAGGGTGAAAAGGAAGTACATCCCGACAAGAAGATCCTCAACCTCCTTCGCTGCGGATGGGTAGGATCACAGAAGTACGGAACACTTCTCTGGAGCGGTGATGTTTACTCCACATTCGAAGCACTTCAGAATTCCGTAAGAGGCGGACTTGATATCGGTCTTGCGGGAATTCCCTGGTGGACCACCGATATCGGCGGATTCATGAACAGTGATGTAGGTACCGATTACTTCAAGGAGCTTCTTGTCAGATGGTATGAGTGGGCTGTATTTACTCCCATCTTAAGACTCCACGGTGAGAGAGGACCTCTCGATATCGAGCCCCTCGATCACAAGGACTGGGGAAGCGGATATCTCCACACCGGACATGCCAATGAGATCTGGAGCTACGGTGAAGAGGTTCAGAAGATCCTCATCGATAACCTCAAGATAAGATGGGATCTCAGGGATTACATCAAGTCCATCTATGATGAAGCGAGCGCAAACGGATCTCCTCTTATGAGAACGATGTTCTATGAGTTCCCTGAGGATGAAAAGTGCTGGGATCTTGATGACCAGTATATGTTCGGAAGCGAGTATCTTGTTGCTCCCATTATGTACGAGGGAATGAGGGAAAGACAGGTATATCTGCCCGCGGGACAGTGGGAAGACATCCGTGACGGCAAGGTATATGATGGCGGACAGACGATCACTGCCGCAGCACCCATAGAATCCATTCCCGTATTTAAGAAAAAATAATCACTTTACATAATACAGGCATAAATGATATGTATTATATGAAGGAACTATTTGCGCGGGTGACCGCTTTTGGCAGGGATGCCGGAGGTAGAGCCTATGAGTATAAATATTCAGGCTAAAAACGATACAAGCATTCTTTTTTCGGGAATGTCGGCGAAGAATGATTCATTCAATTCGATGAGCTGGCTCAAGGACTACGGATTGGTCAAGAGCGGAGCTTATTCCAAGCTGATGAAGGCATATTATGCCGACCCGGATAAAAAGTCCGAGACCGCTTCGAAGATTACCAATGTAAAGAATCCCGTAAAGGAAAAATCAACCGTATCGGATTCTTACAGCAAGCTTTCCGAGGCTGCAGGCTCCGTAAAGAAATCAATAAAGAGTATTCAGGATGCAAGCGAAGAGGACAAGGACCTTCTTCTTTCTACCGTTAAGAGCTTCGTAAAGAGCTACAACTCAATGGTGAAAGCTGCTGAAGGTGATGATGTAAACGATGCTTCCATATCCGGAAGAATTTCGTATCTTACCGTAATGAACGGCGGTTATTCCGAGAAGATGTCCATAGCAGGCATCAGCACTGCCAAGGACGGAACCCTTGAACTCGACGAGGATAAGCTTAAGGCAGCGGATGTAAAGGATATCAAGGATCTGTTCGCAGAGAAGTCCTCATACGGATACAGCGTGGATGTTTCCGCTTCAATGATCCAGAACAATGCTGATTATGCCGCTACAAGAGCTTCCCTTTACAATGGAGCGGGAGTCGGTGTTTCCGGATCGTACGGTTATCTTTTCGATACCATGACCTGACATTACTTTTTCAAAGACTCTTCCCTTTCGGGAAGGGTCTTTTTTCTTTGGTTATGATATAATGGTAGTTGTATTTCAGTTGCAAAGGAGATCGATTATGGATATTAAAAAGGGTTTCAAGCCCCAGGGTGATCACAATCCGATAATGACACAGCGCTTCGGTGCGGATCCTTACGCAATGGTCTACAAGGACAGAGTTTATATGTATATGACGGGTGATAAGCTGACCTATGACAAGGACGGCAAACTCACCGATAACAATTATTCCGAGATTGATACGATCTCAGTCGCATCCTCAGCCGATCTGGTAAACTGGACCGATCACGGAGAGGTATATGCTGCGGGAAAGAACGGAATAGCGACATGGGGAGGAAACTCCTGGGCCCCCGCCGCATGCTGGAAGAATATTGACGGCAAGGATAAGTTCTTCCTTTACTTCGCAAACAGCGGAAACGGCATTGCGGTGCTTACATCCGACAGCCCCACCGGTCCCTTCATCGATCCGATTAACGGACCTCTGGTTTCGAGGAACACTCCCAATTGTGATTCCGTAACATGGCTTTTCGATCCCGCTGTTCTTGTCGATGACGACGGAACAGGCTGGCTCTATATCGGTGGCGGTATCCCTTCAGATGACAAGGTTTCTAATCCCGGAACCGCAAGAGTCGTAAGGCTTAATGATGATATGATCAGTCTTGCGGAAGATCCCAGACCCATCGAGAATGTCGCATATCTCTTTGAGGACTCCGGAATCAATAAGATAAACGGAAAGTATTATTATTCCTACTGCTCCAATTTCAATGTCACTCCCGAAGCTGAAAAAGAGCACGGCTTCTCATCGGGCGAGATCGTCACCATGGTTTCCGACAAGCCTGACGGACCCTTCGCACCCGCAAGCCCTGTTCTCAAGAATCCCGAGGTATTCTTCGGAAGAGGCGGAAACAACCATCACTGCATGTTCGAGTTCAAGGGCAAGTGGTATATCGCTTATCACACCCGTATCCTTGAGGAATATATGGACCTTGACGGTGGCTTCAGAAGCACCAATGTCGATCTTATCGCTCAGGCTGCAGACGGAGCACCCACCCATTCAACAGGCACCAGAAAGGGTGTAGAGCAGGTAGAAAGCTTTGATCCTTATAAGCTCGTGACCGCATCGACATTCGCATCCATGGCAGGTGTTAAGACCGTTGCATACGATTCCGAAAAGCCTCTTACCGACCTTAAGCTTTCCGCAGGAAATATGATCGTAAGATCGGAGGAGAGCGGAAACTGGGTAGAGGTAATCGGAGCCGATTTCGGAAGTGAAGGTGCATCCTCATTTGTACTCAGCGCACGTGGCAAGGGCTTCGGAGAGATTTCCGTTGTTCTTGATGATGTGACTTCCGAGCCTGCTGCGGTATTCGGAACAAGCGACCTTACCGAGGATTTCGAGGAATTTACCGTTGATATCGAAAAGAAGATCACGGGAGTTCATGATGTATATCTCGTATTCTCAGGTGATTCCGTAGAACTTGAGAATTGGAAGTTCGAGAAATGACATGTCAGCACACGATAGGATGACGCAATTATTGACATTAAGGTGATATTGTTTTAAAATCCTATCGTTGTCTGCAGAAGTGGCGGAATTGGTAGACGCGCACGGTTCAGGTCCGTGTGGGAGCAATCTCTTGAGGGTTCAAGTCCCTTCTTCTGCACTATAGTTTATGGCTTTCCATGTTGATTCATGGAAGGCCATTTTTCTTTGTATTTACTTGAATTATTGAACATTCAGACATGTTGTCTTAATCCGTCATAATTCATCCAAATTGGCCCGATTTCATATGGATAGTCAAAATGACAGTCAAAAAAGCAGTCAACAAATGGCCAAAATACGAAGCCTTAAGGTATAAATCTAGTAAGATAGTACGAATTTCATAGCTTTCCCAGGAAATAGTGCAGATTTATTGTGATATAATCAAAAAAAACACATTTTTTACCTAAGAGGAATGCTATGGACAGATTAGGAAAAGGCAATGACATACATTCACATGTTGATGATTATGTTGTTGTAGATCTAGAAACCACAGGTACCAATGTTCTTGCGGATAGAATAATTGAAATATCAGCTATTAAAATTCGCAATAATTCTATTGTGGACGAATTTTCTACACTGGTTAATCCTGAAATTCATATTCCAGAGCAAGCTTCTAGGGTGAATAACATTACTGATGATATGGTAGAGGATGCCCCTGTATTATCAGAGGTTATTGATAGTTTCTTGGAATTTGTCGGAAATGACGTGATTCTTGGGTATAATAATGCGTCTTTTGACATGAATATGATATTTGACTCGGTTAGTCACCTTAGAAATGCTACATTTTCTAATGATTATCTGGATATTTTATACTGTGCTAGAAGAGTTCTTTCTGATGTCGAAAATCATAAGTTAGAAACATTGTGTAAGTATTTCGGGATAGATAACTCTGAGGAACACCGTGCGTTAGTAGATTGTAGACTCACAAAAATGGTCTACGATAGATTATATGAAAAGTATGGTGATGCTTTTTTCTCGTGCCGTAGTGCCTCCAAATCTTCTGGTGAAAAAAGACTTTTATCAGAAGATTCATTGGCATTAAGAGAATTGCAATG
>JAEEGK010031063.1_pt1 | contig 10546 bp, 8 predicted proteins | sample 8958771 | NCBI WGS metagenome assembly JAEEGK01 (sample SAMN16246547, study PRJNA631951) | gut metagenome | biome: gut microbiome; feature: rumen; material: SC-attached | host: Bos | place: Iran: Karaj | collected 2018-10 | reverse complement strand
CATCGAATTGATCTGGTAGATAGGTGAATTTGCACCACATATCAATTCATAATCTGCTGGATCACTGACTTCACATCCTGCGACCTCAGCAGCATCAATATAAGGTAGACCTTTCTTCGTTCCCCTCAGAAGATACGATACCGTATAGCTTGCCGTATGACCAGAGGCGTTTGTGAAACGATAGGTGTCACGAGTGACATAATTATTGGCCAACTCAGTCCCATATCCCCCTCTTTCGGTATAAGAGGTCCCCAAAACAAGCAAATCGTTCTTCGTTTCCGTACTAGATCCTGTCAATTTGAAACCTTGTTGGGCCATGTCCTCTTGAACACGAGAAATCGTTTGATCAAAAGTTGACTTCTTAGTGACATACTTGGTATCCATGCAACTTGTCATGCCTAAAGCAGCTACCAAAGAGAAAAACAACCATAGTTTACGCATCTCCCAATCCCTAATTACGTGTCGGACACAACTTTTATAAAGTGTATCGCAAAGATAATAAAAAATCAAATAATTAAATATTTCTGAAAAATTTTCTTCAAAAATCATTGCGGGATTAAAAATTTGCTGTATCTTTGCAGAAAAATTAAGCACGAGCCATGACGAAAAAGGAAGAAGACATCTATAGTACGGCAATGAAGTCATGGGCTTCAAAGAACCTTGATCTGCTGACTCCAGACGAGGTAAAGAAGTATCGAGAGATTATTATGGTATGATATAAGACTATTCGGGTTATTTTCTACTCAATGTTTTGAAACCCAATCAAAGCAGACAAATCAACCAATGATACTAATCACCCTTTCTGCCAATTGATCTTCTTGTCGAAACTACCATCATTGAAGATTTCGAAATCAATGGTAGTAGTACCGCCACTATCCGGGTATTTGATTTTGCCCTTTCCGACAAACAAGAACGAGGCGGCTGAGGGATCCGGGAGAACCCCTGTGCCTGTGACATAACAATAGGAAAGCAATATCTTGGCTGACTTGTTTCCCTTAATCGTGGATCGAATCAGACAATTGATAGCCTCTTGGTTACTCAGCGCAGGGTTGGAATTGAACAACGAGTTAAAGCCTTGCTGATAAAGGGCTTTTGATTCTGAGTCGATGTCTTGTTTTTCTAAAGGATATAGCAAGTACGTCTTATCCGTAACTGGTTCCAACATTTGGGTTAACACCAGCAAGTATCTTCCCGCATAATACTCCCCGTACCGAGATGAGGCATAGCCGTTTCTTTCAGCCTTGTTAATCCAACGAATATACATATCCCTATCTCGTTCCACCAAAAGCCCTTCCCTAAAAAGATACCCATAATGATACTGCGCCTCAGGCAAGCCATAATGGGCAGCCCTACGTATCCAGAACAAAGCCTTCGTTTCATCCTCGTCAAGATACAGGTTTCCGAGAATATACATGGCCTCCCTAATGCCCTGACCAGCCGCTTTCTGAAGCCAATACTTAGTCTTATCCCTGTCAGTTACCACTCCAACACCCTCTAACAAGAGCATACCTAAACAAAACTCAGCCCTGGAAAAACCCTGATTAGCCGACTCTTGAAAATAACGTACCGCTTTTCCGAGATCCTTTTCGGTTCCTTCTCCTTTGAGATAGCAAAGAGAAAGATTATATTTACCAGCGGGATAATCATTTTCAGCCGCCTTCTCGTACCATTGAAAAGCTTTTTCAGCATCCTGTGAAACATAGGTTCCAGTGACATAACAATAGCCCAAACTGTTCTGGGCCCAAGGGTCACCCGCCTCGGCACGGCGCTCTAGTTCATCGATATACCATCTCTCTTGCACATTTCGTTGACTGTAAGGAGAGAAGCAAGCGGTCGTTATTATCAACAACAACGACGATCCCGAAAGCAATCCCAAACGAAGTCTATGAAACATGACTACCTACTTCTAGCATTTTTGTATTTACACCACACACCGTATGCGTTGTTTCGTGCGATGGTCCAGCCCAAAGCTCCGTCCAGGAAACCACCTTTGAAAAGGTAGTCGCGAAGGAACTTCCATCCGGTGTGGACCCAGGCTGAGAATAAGCTGGGACGCTGACCACGTTCTTTCATCTCCTCGGCAGAGAGGGCGGCGAACTTCTCCATCTGACGACGATGTTCCTCGGGCGTATAAAACGAATAATGCCACAGGTCGCCCTCAAGCTTCATGACAGGAGTGCCATCGGGAACATCCAAGGTCTCGTGAACCTTCTGCCCGGTCCAACGCACCTGACGACGGTCAAACAGCCTGACTTTGACGTCGGGATACCAGCCACCGTGACGGATCCATCGTCCGCAATAGTTCATCAAGCGGTTCATCGAGAACACCTTGCCTTCCATGTCTTGGCTTTTCAAGGCCAGGATGGATTTCGCCAGCTCCGGCGAGAGGGCCTCGTCGGCATCGAGGGAGAGTATCCAATCGTTCGAAGCCAACTCATTGGCGTAGTTTTTTGTGGCCACATAGCCTTCCCATTCGTGGGTGACGAAACGAACACCGTGCCGAGCGCAGATGTCGGCGGTGGCATCGGTCGAGAAGGAATCAACCACCACCACCTCGTCCACTACGGGCAAAACGCTCTCCAGGCAACGCCCGATGTTGCGCTCTTCGTTGAGGGTGATGACGACGGCGGTGATCTTGTTCATTCCTTCCAAATTTATAGGTGCAAATTTACTGAAAAATTCTTATTTTTGCATCTTTATTTTTAGATAATAACCCCTCAAGCCGATGAAAGCTGTTCATATCGTGTTGCGCGTGCTGGTGCTGGGCATCCTGGTGTTGCTCCTCATCAACCCCTACGTCCGCCACCGTTCCAGCGTGGTGGAACAGTCCGTGGTGGTGTTGGCGCACGACAACTCGGCCTCGATAGTGCTGGGGGGCGACTCAAGCTTTTTCAAGAAAGACTACCAAACCAAGCTGAACGGATTCCGTGAGGCCTTGTCGGAAGACTTTCAGGTACACGAATACCTCTTCGGTCAGGAGGTGCGCGAGTTCGACACGCTCGACTTTGGCGACCAGCTCACCGACCTCTCGTCGATGATGCGCTCGGTGGAACGTCGTTATTATAAAAGGAATGTCGGTGCGGTACTGCTGTTCACCGACGGCATATACAACCGTGGCCTCGACCCGATGCTGTTGGCCGGGAAGATGGCGTTTCCCATCCACACCGTGGTACTGGGCGACACCTTGACCCACCCCGACCTGGCGGTGAAAGACCTGCATTATAACAAAAAGGTGTCGCTGGGCGCTACCTTTCCCCTTCGGGTGACCGTAGGGGCGGTGGACTGCGCAGGACAGAAAGCAGTGCTCAGCATATCCGTCGATGGTCGCATTGTGGCGCGTCAAGATCTTAGTATCAACACCAACCGCTACTCCAAAGAAGTCGATTTCATGCTTGAAGCCGACACCAAGGGCGTGCGCCAAATCGACATAGAGGTCGGCGGCCTCCCGGAAGAGACGCAACGGATCAACAACGTGAAGCGTATCTTCGTGGAGGTACAAGATCAACAGTTCAAGGTGCTCTGCATCGCCGATGCGCCGCATCCCGACCTGGGGGCCTTGAAAAGCGTTTTGAACGACGACTGCGTCATGGACTTCGTGTTCGGGCACGACGAGATACCCGACCTGGCAGGCTACCAGCTGCTGCTATTGCATCAGGCACCTTCGAGACGGACCGACATGGACGCCTTGTTCAACCAACTGGAGCGCAACAAGAAGATCCCCATGCTGGTGGTCGTGGGCGACGCCACCGAGATAGAGGCGCTGGGCAAGCTCCAGCAAGCCATCCGCCTCCATCGTATGTCGGCCGGGACGCTGCTCGACGTGAAAGCCGTTGTCAACACCGCTTTCGGCACTTTCACGCTGGGCGACCAGCTGCGTGAGAAGGTGGGCAAGTTCCCTCCCCTGGCCATGCCATATCTGGAGATCGAGCCGCTGCTGGGTCACGATGACCTTCTGCTGCAAGAGGTGCTTGGCGTGAAGTCGGGCCAACCCCTGATGACCTTCGTCAAAGGTGACCGCAAGATGGCCTTCCTGTTCGGCACCAATGTGTGGCGCTGGAGGCTCTACAACTACTATCAGGAAAAGAACAACGCTGTGTTTGACGAGCTCTTCTCCAAGACCTTGAAATACCTGATGCTGAACGCCGACGACGGCCTGTCGGTCTTCGCCAAAGAGGAATACTTCACCAACGAAAGGGTGGTGCTCAGCGCCGAGGTGCGCAACCCGAGCAATGAGCTGATCACCGAGCCCGATATCAATATACAGATTGTCAACAAAAAGACCGGGGAGACCTACGAATATGTGTTCGCCAAGAGGGAACATGACTATGAGCTCAATGCTGGGGCGTTGCCCGAAGGCGTCTATACCTACCGGGCACAGACCGACATGAATGGACGCACGCTTTCCGCTTCGGGCTCATTCACAGTAGTGGCCCTCGGCATCGAGGCACAACAATTGACCGCCGACATGGCGATGCTCCGCAACCTATCAACGACTACCCACGGCAGTTGCTACACGGTGGATCAACTGCCACAACTGCTCGAAGACCTTCGAAACGACCCTCGCATCACCTCGGTGGAACATCACGAGACCCGCTTCGACGACCTGATTCACACCAGATGGCTCCTGATTGTGGCAATCGCCCTCGCCGCCATTGATTGGTTGTTGCGAAAAATGTTTGGAAAGGATTGAAGGGGGAGTGGAAAGTGGAAAGTGGAAAGTGGAAAACTATTATTACTAACTCAATATTATAAAGTTATGAAGATTCAAGATCAGACTGTAGTGACGATGACTTACGTCCTACGCGAGAAAGACGAAAACGGACGTATCATCCAAGAGGCTACCAAAGAACAGCCCTTTACCTTCATCTGCGGCATGCAGCAGGTGCTTCCCAAGTTCGAACAGAACCTGTTGGGCAAGGAGCCTGGCGACCATTACTGCTTCTACCTGACTCCCGAGGAAGGTTATGGCGTGCGTGACGAGCGCAATATATTGGACCTCGACAAGGAGATCTTCATGCAGAACGGCGTGTTGCACGAGATGGTGAAAGTCGGCGCCCAGTTGGTCATGCAGACCCAACAAGGTCCGATGGCCGCAGTGGTCCGCGAGATCGGCGACCAGCATGTCAAGATGGACTTCAACCACGACCTTGCCGGTGTCCACCTCTGCTTCAGCGGCGAGATCCTCGATGTCCGTGAGACCACCGACGACGACTTCAGCGACAGCTGCAGCGGAAGTTGCGAGAGCTGCAGTGGATGTCAGTCATGACCCAGCGCTTCTCCATATTGATCCCCACCTGGAACAACCTGCCCTACCTCAAGTTGTGTATCGAGAGTCTGCGCAAGCACTCCGACGCTGAGCACCAGCTGGTCGTCATGGTCAACGAGGGGGCCGACGGCACCTTGGATTGGGTCTCACAACAACCCGACATCCAATACGTCGCCTCCAAGGAAAACATTGGCATCTGCTACGGGCTGAACGCCTGCCGTTCGCTGATCAAGAACCGATATGTCGTCTATGCCAACGACGACATGGTTTTCCTGCCTGGCTGGGACATCCGCTTGAGCGAAGCCATCGAGCAGGCCAGCACAGATGAGTTCATGCTCTCAGCCACCATGATCGAGCCACGGGGCGACAACCCCTGCTGCGTGATTGCCGATTATGGCGACAGTCTGGAAAGTTTCAAGGAGGAAGAACTCCTGAAGGCCGCCCCCGACCTGGTCCGCGAGGACTGGTCGGGCAGCACCTGGCCTCCGGTGCTGCTGCCCTTGGCCCTTTGGGACAAGGTGGGCGGCATGAGCATCGAGTTCAGCCCCGGCATGTACTCCGACCCCGACCTCTCACGCAAGCTTTGGGAATGCGGCGTGAGACACTTCAGGGGTGTGGGCAGCAGCCTGGTGTATCACTTCGGATGCAAATCGACAGGCCGCGTGAAAAAGAACCCTGGCCGTCGCACCTTCCTGCTGAAATGGGGCATCTCTGCCAAACAGTTCATGCAGGGCTACCTCCGCATCGGAGAAGCGTTCAACCCCAAGCTACCCGAGGTCGACACCACCCCTTGGGAACGTTTCCTGGGAAAAGTCAAAACCATCAAAACCGTCATCACCGGAAAATGAAGATAGGATTCGACGCAAAACGGGCTTTCAACAACCAACGCGGACTGGGCACCTATAGTCGTGAGACCATCCGCATCACGGCCACTTGTGCGCCCGAAAACCAGTATTATCTGTTCACTCCCGACGTTGACCCAGCTATCAGGTTCAATAGACTGGACAACCAGGTGATCAAGCTTCCGAGCCTCAGCATTGGGAGTTTTACGCGAACCCTTTGGAGGACTTTCCGAATCACCAGCCACGCCGAAAAACTTGGGCTCGACGTGTATCACGGCCTCAGCCATGAGCTGCCCTACGGCATCGAGAAGACCAAGGTGCACACCGTGGTCACCATGCACGACTTGCTTTTCCTCAAACAGCCCGAACTCTTCCCTGCCTTCGACCGCAAGATGTACTGCAAAAAATACTTGCGAAGCTGCAAGGTAGCCGATAAGGTCATCACCGTGAGCGAACACACCAAACACGACCTTTTGGAGCTGACCGACACCCCTGAGTCGAAGATCGAAGTGGTGTATCAGGGTTGCTGCCCCCAGTTTAAAACACTCGTCAACGAGACCCGGAAAAAGAGCCTTAAAGAGAGATACGACCTGCCCGCGCAGTTCCTTCTCAACGTGGGCGCCTTCGAGCCACGCAAGAACCAGATGCTCATCATGAAGGCGCTGAAGGCAGGCAAGATCGACATGCCATTGGTGATCGCCGGAAGGACGACCGACTTTTTGAAGGAATTGCAAAAACATATCGCGGAGAACGGGCTCCAAAATCAAGTGAAGCTGTTGCCCGACTTCCCCAGCGCCGAACTGCCCACCCTTTACCAATGTGCCATGCTGTTTGTGTTCCCCTCGACCTACGAGGGCTTCGGCATCCCAGTGGTGGAAGCCCTGACAAGCGGCATCCCAGTGATTGCCGCCACCGGCAGCTGCCTGGAAGAAAGCGGCGGGCCCGACAGCATCTACGTGAACCCCAACGACGCGGAAGAGCTGGCCACCCGCATCAACGAAGTGCTCTCCGATGAACAGAGACGTGCGACGATGATGGTCAAAGGACTCAGCTACACACAACGTTTCTCCGATGAAACCATTGCCGAAAACCTAATCAGAATCTATAAAAGCATCATACCATGACTACCTTTGAAGAAGAAGTTGAACGCACCGTGGCCTTCCTGAAAGCAGGAAAGACCATCCTCTACCCCACCGACACCATCTGGGGAGTGGGCTGCGACGCCACCAGCAGCAGGGCTTGCGAAAAAGTGTATATCGCCAAGCAACGGCCCAAAAACAAGAGCCTCATCGTGCTCGTCGACTCGGTGGAACGGCTCCAAGACTATGTCGTGAACGTCCCCGCCATCGCATGCGACCTCATCAAAGCCGCCAAAAAACCCCTGAGCATCATCTACGCCGAAGGCAAGAACCTGGCAAGGAACGTCTCGGCCGACAAGAGCGTGTGCATCCGCGTGGTGAACCACGACTTCTGCAAAGAAGTCATCCGTCGCCTCGGCAAACCCATCACCTCCACCTCAGCCAACCTCTCAGGCCAACCATCCCCCTTGACTTACAACGACATCACCGAGGAGATGAAACAGAGCGTCGACTACACCGTTCAGCTCTACCATGACATCATGGAACGCCCGAAGAGCTCGACCATCATCAGGCTGTTTGAGGACAATACGTTTGAGATAGTGAGGAGTTAGGGAAGATAGATAAAAGATAAAAGATAAAAGATAAAAGTTAAGAGTTAAAAGATAAAAGTTTAATAATAATATGAGATTGTTTAAGCCGTTTTTAGTAATATTAATATTATTTTTTTATTGTGTAACAAATAATATTAATGCACAGAATAAGACTCAGATGAATGCCCAAAAGTTGGGAACGACACTTTATCTGATTGAGAATTTTTACACTGACACTGTCAATCTCGACAAGGTGACTGAGGATGCCATCATCGCGGCTTTGAAGGAACTCGACCCGCATTCGGCTTACATCTCGAAGAAGGACGTGGAGAAGGCCAATGAGCAACTGGTGGGCAGTTTCGAGGGCATCGGCGTGACCTTCCAGTTGGTCCGTGACACCATCACCGTCATCGGACCCACAGCCGGGGGACCTTCGGAACGGGTGGGCATCATGGCCGGCGACAAGTTCGTGAAGATCGACGGTGAAGACGCCGTCGGGAAGAAGATCGACAACGAATGGGTTCAGAAACACCTGCGGGGCAAGAAAGGCACCAAGGTGACCGTCACCGTGAAACGCGGCAACGACCCAGAGCTGATGGACTTCGAGATCATCCGCGACAAGATCCCGTTGAACAGCATCAACGCCTTTTTCATGATGGAGAAGAACGTGGGCTACATCAAACTCGACCGTTTTGCGCAAGAGTCCACCAAAGAATTCAAGAACGCCTTGGCCGACTTGAAGAAGCGCGGCATGAAATCCCTCATCCTTGACCTCAGAAGCAACACGGGCGGATACTTGAATACCGCCATCGAGTTGGTGGACCAGTTCCTGAAAGCCAACCAGCTCATTGTGTACACCGAAGGCCTGCACTCGCCCCGACAGGAATGGAAGAGCACCGACACTGGCGATTACACCGAAGGCAAGCTGGTGGTGCTCATCGACGAAGGCTCCGCCTCGGCCAGCGAGATCCTCTCAGGTGCCGTCCAGGACCACGACCGTGGCGTGATCATCGGTCGCCGCTCGTTTGGCAAGGGACTGGTGCAACGTCCCTTCAACCTTCCCGACGGCGCCGTGATCCGTCTGACCACCGCACGCTACCACACCCCTACCGGACGATGCATCCAGCGGCCATACGAAGAGGGCACTGAAGAGTACTACAAGGAGATGACCAAACGTCTGGAACACGGCGAGTATTTCCACGCCGACAGCATCCATTTCCCCGACTCGCTGAAATACAAGACCGACAACGGACGTGTGGTGTACGGTGGAGGCGGCATCATGCCCGACATCTTCATGCCCATCGACACCAGCTTCAACAGCAAGCTCTACACCAACCTGGTGCGCAAAGGCGTGTTCAACAAATACACCGTCGATTACGCCATGGCCAACCGCGAGAACCTCAAGAAACAATACCCCGAGTTCAGCCAATTCAACAAAGACTTCCAAATCACCGACGCAATGATGGAGGAGGTGAAAGCCGTGGCAGAAAAGGAAAAAGTGACTTGGAACGACGAGGAGTATCAACGCTCCGAGAAGTACATCAAACTTCAAATCAAGGCCCTTATTGCCAGAAACGTATGGGAGATGCAACAGTATTACGAAGTCACCTTGACCGAAGATCCAACCATCAAGAAGGCGATGGAGGTCGTGGGGAGCGACAGGGCGTACAAGAATGCGCTGAGATAAACGGAAAACGGAGAACGGAAAGTTAAAAAAGTTAAAAATTATTAAATAATATAAAAAATAACGCGGGATAGGAATTTTTTTGTATTTTTGAAGCCGTTTTTAAAAGCAATAATTATTTAATTAATTGATAATCAAACAAATAACAAAAATTCAAAACAAAAACAGATGAAAAGAACGAGCTTACTTTTCTCGGCATTCCTCCTGATTGGAATGTTGTTCAGCACCCAGGTGATGGCCCAGGCCCGCATCGACCTGAACGGTGCCAAGAGCGCACAGCAGTGCCTCAACACTTCTGACGAAGGCTTCACAGCCACCTTCTCATTCAGTGGCATCGATGCTACTGAAGTCGCCACTGAGAGAGGCGTGTTTTCCAACATCACGATGGACGGCACGGTTCCCGCAGGCAACATCGGCGACCCCACCCTTCCCGCCGCTAACCGCCTGATTGCAGTGCCGTTTGGCGCCAAAAACGTCACCATCGATGTGAAGAGCTACAGCACCACGGTTTATAACCTCGCTGACTATGGCATTCACACTCTGTATCCTCAGCAGACTCCTCTTCGCAAAGACCAGGATCCCAAGGATGTCCCCTTTGAATATAATGCCAAGGCTTACACCACCGCCGGTTTCGTTGAGCGTCCTGTCGCTTTGTTCGAAATCCAAGGCACCATGCGTGGCATCCAGGTGGGCGCTTTGACCGTCAACCCCGTGCAGTACGATGCAGCCAACAACCTCATCCGTGTCTTCAACGACATCGAGGTTGAAGTGAGCTTCGGCCAGTACGACAAGACCGCCGCTTACGATGAGTTCGCCAGAACTTTCAACCCCTACTTCGCCGGTCTTTACAAGACGATGTTCAACGAGAAACAGCTCCGTGACGTCTACGACGATCACCCGGACCTCTGGCAGAACCCCGTCAAGATGCTGGTCATCACCAACCGCGCTTTCGAATCCGCCATCCAAGAGTGGGCCAGCTGGAAGACCGAAAAGGGCTTCTATCTCGACATCAACTACACCGATGAGATCGGCTCCAACGCCGCTGCCATAAAGTCCTTCATCCAGCAGAAATATGCTGAGGACGC
>JAEEGK010031062.1_pt1 | contig 10546 bp, 12 predicted proteins | sample 8958771 | NCBI WGS metagenome assembly JAEEGK01 (sample SAMN16246547, study PRJNA631951) | gut metagenome | biome: gut microbiome; feature: rumen; material: SC-attached | host: Bos | place: Iran: Karaj | collected 2018-10 | reverse complement strand
TATCTCTTGGTGCTTATGGATCATTGGATTCCTGTTCTTCTTCATATTGCCTCAATACTGGTTATTAAGCTTATTCCTAGCTGCTTTAGGATTGCTCTTGAAAGTGGCTTCCAAGATTGGATTGATTGGAATCCTAATGAGAGAGGAATACGGAAGAAAATGATTATTTCCAAAAAGTAATTTAAGATTTAAATTTTATATTTATCAGTTTATTATTCAAAAAATTCAAATAAATGAACTTAATAAAAAAAGGAGACTTTAAATGCTTATAGAGAGTTTAGGCGGAGACTTGATGGGAACAATTCCTTTAGGAGATATTGTTCTTTATTTAAACCCTCTCCACATATTCTTGTTTGTAACTATACTTGTATTTACAGCATTGATAGCCATGAGCCGAACTGAAACTCAAGTGGAAGCAATGTTTGGTTCTCTTGATGAAAATAAGGTTGCAGTTGGCAAAAAGGAATTCAAGCATAGAAGATTCTTGGCTATTATCTGTGGTATAGCAACAGCAGGAGCTATGATTACTGGAGACTTGTTTAACTTTACCTTATTTATGGCTTTAATTGGTATTGTTAACATTGGTATTGTTTCTGCTGTAAAGCAGGTAGAGGTTTTAAATTCCGCTTACCAATACGGTTTGATTGCAATGATGTGCGGTTTGCCACTCTTTGGTGGAGCAGCTATGATTTTAGCAGCTACCGGTACCTTAAGCTTAATTGAGCTCGCTGCAATCCCTGCAAGTCCAATGATGATATTTGGAGCGCTTGTAATGCTAATAGGAGTTTGTGGTGAAAGTGGTATAGCACCATTCTTTGCAAGTAAGGCAGAAATGTTCAGAACTCCTGGATCTCCATTCATATTGATTATCCACTTAAGTTCATTGTTTATTATTGTAAGATTTGTTGAAATCTTATTAACCATATTATAAAACAATTATAAGAATCAATTATAAGAAAAGAATCATATTTATTAATTTATTATTAAAATAGAAGGTCGATAAAATGAATAAAATGAAAATAGCTAGTTATATTATCTTGATTGCGTCAGTATTAGCTATCCTTTATGCTTTAATATTTAATCCAGCTGATTGGATAGTCTATGCAATAGCTATTGTTTGTATACCATTTTTAGTACTTTCATTTGGACTTCTTACAATGTCCAAACCAATAAAAGAGGAAGAGGAGGAAAGAAGAGAAGAGCCTTTCACAGGTTACTAGTAGAATCTCTTTGCAGATATCATGAATTTAATGGCTCAAATTTTAATCAATGTAGTAATCGCTTTCCTTGCAGGTAGTCTTTTATTAGGTTTCCATAGAAAGGTTATGGCAAGAGTCCAATTGAGGCCAGGACCTCCTATTATACAGTACTTATTGCATTCATTGAAATTTTTCTTTAAGGAAACTTCATTTCCAAAAACTGCTGCAATGCCGTTTTATGTAGGCATTACAGTTATTTTAGCAGCTGTTTGGGTAACTGCAGTTATTGTAGGTCCAGTGGCTCAAGGTTCCTTAATGATCATATTCGGTGTTTATGCAATCCATAAGATTGTAGAGCATAATGCAGGATCCTCATCCGGTTCTCCATATGGTAAGATAAGTTGTGTAAGGGCTGTTTTCTCAGCGGCTGGTGAATTGCCGCTCTTTGCAGTAATTGCAATCATATTCCTATTGACTGGAACTATGGATATCAGTGGAATTATAGCTTATCAAGCAGTGCATGGTCCTTTAGTATTGCAATTGCCTCTTGCAGCATTAATGTTCTTCACTTTAATAGTTACAAAATCTCCATATTCTCCTTTTGCAATTACAAAAGGAAAAGAAATCATAACAGGTTTTGAAACTGAGCATTTCGGTATGCTTAGAGGATACATAATGTTTTCAGAATCAATAGCTTGGTATATTTTATTATGGATATTCCTAACTGTATTCTTTGGACCGATTTCAGTTGTCGGATACTTGATTGGAATGATTGTAATTTGTATAATTACAGGATTTATCAATGCTACAACTCCTATGTTGAATCCAAACCATTCCGTAATGGCTCAAATATCCATTGCAGTTATCTGTACAGTTGGTTCAATTATCATGATTATTATTTAAATTAAATGAATTAAAATTAAGAAATTAATTAAAATTAATGAAATTATTTAAAATTAAAAATTAAAACAATGATTAATTACTTTTAATTAAAGTAAAAACTAATAAAGAAGGCTTAAAAATGAATGATGAAAAAGGAATGAGAGTATTAACTTCATTGGTAGCTTTAGGTATTTTTGTAGTGGCAGGACTCGCTGCTTTCTATCAAAGTATTTTAGCGCTTCCTTTAGCTATAATCGGACTTATTTTTGTTCCATTCATATTGGTGCAAAATAAGGAAAAATATGCTCATTTAGCTGAAAACTTAGAGAAAATTGCGTTCATCATTACATTTTTGATTATTTGCATTACATTTATTTGTTTATATAAGCCAATTTAGGTAAACTAGGTGAGATTATGGAAGAATTATATATTATGATTTATATTTTGGTTTTCATTATAGGATCCATCGCTGGTCTTTTATTAAGCTATAAAAAGCATATGGAACCTTATATAATATCTGAAATAGATGTTTTGACCTTGGTTTTATCTATTATTGGATGGTTTTTATTATTTAACCATGGTTTAAATCCAAATATTAGTCCTGAAATATTGCTTACTATTGCATTCTTCTTTATAGGGCTTGCATTAGGAAGAAGACCGGGATATGGTCGTAAGGAAACTGCAATAGGCATTCTAATTGCAGCGGTAGTCTGGATTTCAACATCTGGAGTATTATTTTAATATGAACTATAGTTGCTCACGTGATTTATATGAATAGTGAAGAAAAGTATGAAATGATGAAATTAAGAGTTCTTCATAGTTTTAAATGGGAAAAGGACATTACTATTCCATTATCTGAAGAATTTGGAATTTCTAAAGAGGAATTTGAAGATATTCTTATGAATCGCTTTGATATGAGTGATTTGGAAAATATGCATGCTACCTTTGAAATAGCAAATAGAGAAAAGATAAAAAGGCAAATGCATCTTGATTTAAGACTTTATTGGTTAAGTGATGTTGCTAAACTAATATCTGAGGAAGATGCAGATAGAATCTGCCACCAATTAACCAAAGATGTAGTAAAGCATGGTAAAAAGTATGAGGATGCTTTAGAAGAAGGTAGAGCTCAAATAGTTGAATTATTGAGAGAATAATTGTCGATGAATTATTATCGAAAAAATGATGTTTATAAAATTATTATAAAGAACGAGATTTAAGGTAATTGAAATGCTTAAAAAACTTAAAGATATTGTGAGAAAAAGTTCAATTCATGTTTGTATTGTAAACTGTGGAGGATGTAATGGCTGTGATGTAGAGCTTGTAGCACTTCTTTCCCCAAGATACGATCTTGAACAGTATGGAATTTATGTTCACAATAATCCTCGTGAAGCTGATGTTCTTTTAGTGACTGGTGCAGTTACAGAACAATGGAGAGACAATTTAAGAAGGATTTATGCAAAAACTCCTGAGCCTAAGATTGTAGTTGCTGTTGGAAACTGTCCACAATCTGGAGATGTCTTTGCACAAGAGGGAGGAAGAGTTCTTGCTCCTGTTTCAGACTTCATTCCAGTGGATGCAGCTATTCCAGGTTGTCCTCCAAGGCCAAGTGAAATTTTAGAGGCAGTTTTAACTGTTGCTCCTGGTGCTCTTGCAGCTAAAGGAAGAGCTCAAGACGCTAGAGAAGATTAATTATACTTTATTTGAATTAGAATTAGAACTAGAATAAAAATTATATTTATTGTTGATTTATGAAATTAGATAAGTAAATAGGAGTCAGATATTATGATATTACCAATTGGACCAATTCATCCAGGTTTAAAGGAACCTTTAAGGCTTAAGCTTAAGACTGAAGGTGAAAAGGTTATTAAAGCTGAGATTGATTATGGTTATGTTCATAGAGGTATTGAAAAGATTATGGAAGGAAAGACCTGGCAAAAGTGCATTTACTTATCTGAAAGAATATGTGGTATCTGTTCATACGAACATACACAAACCTTTGCAGAAACTTTAGAATCAATTTCTGGAGTTCAAGCGCCTTTAAGAGCTCAATACTTAAGGGTCATTACAAATGAATTGGATAGGATCCAATCCCACTTGCTTGCAAATTCAACATTCTTCAAGACTCTTGACCATGAGACATTGTTCATGCATGTTTTGGCTTTAAGGGAATATGCAATGGATTCCCTCGAATTGTTAACTGGAAATAGGGTTAATTTAGGCTGGAATGTTGTTGGTGGAGTAAGAATGGATGCTGATGAGCGCCATTTCAATGCAATACTTGAGAACTTGAAAAAAATTGAAGATGGCTTTGACAGGCATGTTGCATTATTTGAAGAGGCTCCAATAGTTGCATTAAGGGCAAAAGGCGTTGGAGTGATGACTAAGGAGGAAGCTATTAAAGGACATGCTGTAGGTCCTATTGGAAGAGCTTCAGGCATTAAGCATGACTTAAGGGAAGAGCATTATACTTATAAGGATGAATTCGACTTCAAGCCTATTTGGAGAAAAGAGGGAGACAACTATGCCCGTACATTAAATAGGCTTTATGAGGTTGAACAATCTATTGATTTAGTGAAACAGGCAATTGAAAATATGCCTGAAGGAGATATAAGAGTTCCTGTGGAAATTCCATCAGGATATGGGGAATGGAGAAATGAAGCCCCTCGTGGAGAAGTAAGATATATGGCTGAAACCAATGGAGATTTGATCAAGCGTATTTCTATCAGAACTCCAAGTATTATGAATATTGACTCCTGTGCAAGATATATGCTTAAGGATGTGGCTACAGTTGCTGATGCAGTATCTACTTATGCATCATCAGATCCTTGCATTGCATGTACTGAAAGAGTGGCTATAACTGATGTTGACACTGGCAAATCTACTGTAAAAGACTTCTTTGAGGTGAAATGAGATGTCCTCAATAATTTGGTATATTTATGAATTTGCTAGAAAAACCTGGATTGATGGATTTTTCGATGCAAAATCCAAGGAAGACATAGCACACAAGCCAGACAGATTCAGGGATTTTCCTGAAGTGATTAAGGAAAACTGTATTGGTTGTGGAAGCTGTACAGCATCTTGCCCATCACCAAATGCAATCAAATTGGTTAGGGATTCAGACAATGAGGAATCCATCGGTTTGATTTATCCAGTAATCAATAAAGCGGCTTGTATCAGATGCGGTTTCTGTGCAGAAGTCTGCCCTTCAACTCCAAAGACATTGGAATGTGGTGAAAACCATTTCATCCGTGAAGAGTTCAATATCATCCCATCAAAGAGAAAATACATTGTGGATGATTATTTATGCATAAGATGCCATAAGTGTATGGATGCCTGTGAAGTTGGAGCAATTGAAGAGATTGATGATAGGGTTGTTGTAAATCAATCCAAATGTATTTCCTGTGGAAAATGTTTAGAGACCTGTCCTGTTAAAGGAGCAATGAGAGGAGTCTTTGTAAACAATCTTGAAGAGCAAAAGAAAATAATCAATTTGGCAGTAAGCACATTAGAGGAATACATTGAATCCAAGCAGGATGACTTGATTAATTTAGGCACTGATAAACTATTTTTAGATGAATTGAAATTCAAGCCTATATTTGATGAGTCTTTAACCATTTTGAATGATGAAGAGGTCGTTCATGAAGTCTTGGAAGATGCCATCAATAGACTGAAGATTAGAATTATAACTTGGGATGCAGACAACTGTAAGAAATGTCAAATGTGTATTCCAGACTGTCCAACTGGCGCAATCAGCTTTGATAAGGATAACGATACCATTGTAAGGGATAAGGAAAAATGCTTAAGATGCAGTATATGCTATCAAACCTGTCCATTTGGTGTCATTAAATATTTCTTGGCTAAATTTAACTTAGATACAAATGATAATGATGAGGAAGTTATTCACATTTCTGTAAAGGCTTCTCAATTAGCAGAAAGGAGGGCTTAATATGGTTACTGTAGACCCTATACCAAGACCATTGAGAGATGTTCATATAGAGTATGAGATTGATAATGAGAAATGTATCAATTGCAGAGACAAGCCATGCTTGAATGTCTGTCCTATTGATGCAGTTTATCAAGATGAAAATACCAAGTTAATTAAATTGGATGAACATTGTTTCGGTTGTGTCTTATGTACCAATGCATGTCCTTATGATGCTATTCACATTAAGAAGACTTTAGCAGATCCTATTCGTGAAAATGTTCCAAACATTAACAAAAAGCTCTGTAGAGCTTGCGGTGCATGTGTGAATGCCTGTAAGTCTGGAGCTATCCATTTAAGGTCTTCCGGTGGAGAGGAAGTACATAGTGAAATCGATGAGGATAAGTGCATTCGTTGCGGATATTGCTTTAGGCACTGCCCTACTGATGCAATCAAGTATGGAGAATTGCTTCCTAAAACCGTTAAGGAAGGTAAAACTCTCTGCATTGACCAGGATGAATGTATCGGTTGTATGACTTGTACAAGGATTTGTCCTTCAAAAGGTGCAATCAATGTAGGAAAAACCAATAAATTGCCGTTCATTGACCCTGCTTACTGTGCAAGATGTGAGGAATGTATGCATTCATGCCCTACCTATGCAATCGATTATGTTGAAAGGGAAGAGGCATTTGAATCATTCAATAAGATCAAGACATTGGAAATTGCATCTGAAATCATTGATAGGGATGTTCATAACATTTCAAAAGGAGTAACCAATATTGACAATGTTCTGGTAAAATTGCTTGAAGACATCTCAGCTGATTATCACTTTGAGGATTTCGATTATGAAAACTCAATGGACATTAGGGATGTTCCTAGAGGAATGGAATTTTCAGATGTTGAAATATTCACCTGCACCAACTGCAGGTCAATTGTAGTGAATGTAACAGATTTCCTTAATGAGCGTTTGAATGCGCAGATTAAAAAGGATTTGGATGTTGTAAAGGTATTGGACCTTGTAGAATTTTTCCCACCTGCACTTGGAATAGAAGTTGTGGAAGAGAATTGTATCAGCTGTGGACTATGCAGAGATGTCTGTCCGACTGAATCAATTAGTTTGGATGGTCCTAATCCAATTGTAATAGATACAGACAATTCCTGTGTATACTGCGGATTATGTGCTGAAAGCTGTAATTTTGAAGCTATTAAGCTCAAGGAAGAGTTCTTTACAAACAGAAATCATGAGATATTCTTCATTAAAAGAGACCTTAGAGGAAGAAGAAACGGTACTGTAGAGATTAATCATCATGCTTGTCAATTATGTGAAGTGTGTGTTAAAAACTGTCCAGTTGATGCATTAAGCGTTGAAGATGGCAAGGTTGTTGTAAATCATGATGATTGTATTTCCTGTAGAAATTGTGAGGGAATCTGTCCAGTGAATGCTGCAAGAGTCTCTACAATTTGGCAGTTCTTATAAATTATTTTTAAATTTTTTAAATTTTTTCTTTTTTTATTTTTATTAGATTATACTTATTGAAATTAAACACTTGAAGTTTAGGAAGATTAGATTATGGTAAAAAAAGTTTTTATCACAGATTGTGAAGGTCCATTGACATTAAATGACAATGCTTATGAATTGGCAGATGAGTTTATTGAAGATGGTGGAAAATTATTCAAGATCATCAGTCGCTTTGATGATTACTTGGTTGATGATGTCAAGCTTGAAAATTATCATGCTGGTGACACACTTAAACTTATTGTTCCATTTTATAAATTAGCTGGACTTACAAATGAAAAAATGATCAAGTTTTCAAGGGAAAATATCTATCTTGTTGATGGTTCTGATGATACTCTTAGATTTGCAAATGAACTTATTGATTCTTTCATAGTTAGTACTAGTTATGGTCAATATATTGAAGCTCTATGCAATTATATTAATTTCCCATTCCAAAATACTTATCACACACAACTTGATGTAGATGGGGCTACTAATTTTAACCAATCTGATGCAAAATCCAAAACTGTGGGTGACAAATCACCAAAATTTATTGAGGAACTTAAGAAAGTTGAAGAGTTTAGAAAAATCATACTTGAACATGGTGATGAAAGTGAAGATGACTTCAATGTTTTGTATGACATTTTCTTCAATGAGTTTCCAAAGCTTGAAATCAACAAGTATATTGAAAGTGTGAAAACTGTTGGTGGTAAAGGTAAGCAAATTGCAGTTGAGGATATTGTTGAGAAATTGGATTTGGGTCAAGGTTCAATAATCTACATGGGTGACAGCATAACTGATGTTGAGCCATTGCAATATGCAAGGGACAATGGCGGTTTGTCAGTGAGCTTCAATGGAAATGAGTATCCATTGAATGTTGCAGAGATTGCAGTGATATCTAACCATACTATTGTAAGTTCCATTTTGATTGATCTTCACTCCAGATTTGATAAGGAATATGTTTTGGACTTTATTAGAGAGTATTCACAAAAAGGTCCAAATGCTGCATTTGAAGACTTTGAAGTGGATTATTCACTTATTGAAGAGTTTGAAAAAGTATTCTACAATAAGGAAGCGCCAATCATTGAGATAATTACAGATGATAATAGGGATTATCTGCTTAAGTTAAGCAAAGAGATGAGAAACAGCATCCGTGGAAAAGATATTGGTGGATTAGGTTAATATTAATTATTTAAAAATATTTTATCAAGCATATTAGTAATGAGATGACATTTATGGCAAATTATGATAAGGTTGAAGATACATTCTTTGAATCATTTGATGGAATGTATATCAGAGCATTGATTACAGCAGAAGACGAATTGACTGTAAAGGAAGCAGCTTACGATGCTACAGCTACACCAAGTGCTGTAATCGGCAGAGTTGAAGCAGGTGTGGAAGCTTTTGTAGACGCTGATAAGACTCCTGATGGAAGACCTGGAGCTATTGTTCAATTCTGGCTAACTGATGACTTAACAAAGTTTGAAAAGGAATTGTCTTACAGAATTCGTCAAGACATTCTTGTAAAGCCATTTACAAGGGTATTCAGCATAACTGTAAATCCTGTTGGTGCTATCGGAATGATGGAAAGCGTAGGCCATTGTGGAGATGGCTATGAATGGGAAATTGAAGAGTTTGGAAGAAAGATGATCAATGTCCCTATTGCAGTTCCTGATTTCCAGATTGAATCTGAACTTGCTTATGCAGAAGGAATCATGGGAGGTAACTTCTGGTATATGTGTTCCACCAAAGAAGCTGTTTTAAAGGCAGGTAGAATTATTATTGACACTATTATGGAAGTTGAAGGAGTCTGCACTCCTTTTGGAATATGCTCTGCAGCAAGTAAGCCTGAAACCAACTTCCCAGAAATTGGTCCAAGTACAAATCACCCTTATTGCCCTTCATTGAAGGAAAGATTAGGTGATGAGTCAAAAGTTCCTGAAGGGGTTAATTACATTCCGGAAATCGTTATAAATGCAACCAGTCAGGAGGCTATGAACTTGGCTATTAAAAAAGCCATTGATGCTATAATTGACATCCCTGGTGTTGAAAGGATTTCCGCTGGAAACTTTGAAGGCCAATTAGGTGAACATAAGACCAATTTATTGGATATTTTGAAAGAATAATACTTTATAATCTTTTTACGATGTGAATTAAATGGAAGAAAATGATATAAATATTCCGAAATCCTCAAAAAATGTGACTGCTGAAGATTTAGGTGTTGATGAGATAGTTTATGATGCAATCAATGTGGATGTTATAGGCTTTGGTGCATTGAATGTAGATAAGCTCTATAAGGTTGGACATATTGCAGAAATCGATGGGGAAAGCTTCATTAAAGGTGAAGAGGAATCTCCAGGAGGTTCAGCAGCAAATACAATCATCGGTCTTTCAAAGCTTGGATGTTCCACTTCATATATTGGAAAGATAGCAGATGATGAGGAAGGAGATTTATTGGAATACAATCTAATGATTAATGATGTTTACTTAACCAATCTCATCTATGCAGAAAGCGGCAATTCTGGAAAGGTATTGGGTTTCGTTTCTGATGCTGGAGATAGGGCTCTTTATGTAGACCCTGGTGTAAATGATGAGATAACAATTGATGAAATCAATCCATTGAATGTCAATGCATGCAAGATACTTCATTACACTTCATTTGTTGGAGATTCATTCAATGCTCAAAAGGAATTGTTGAAGACACTTTCTGATAAGATTGTCTTAAGCTTTGATCCTGGAATGCTGTATGTTAAAAAAGGAGTTGAAGAACTTAAGGAAATCCTTGAAAGAACTGATATTCTCCTTATTAACGAAGGGGAATTGAAGATATTATTTGAAGATTATTATAAGGAAAAATTGAATTTATCTGATGATGATTCTTTAAGCTTTAGAGATTTGGCAGTGAATGTTCGCAATGATGGCATAGATACTGTTGTTGTAAAAAGAGGATCAGTAGGAGCTTATGCAATAAACAAGAAGGATGAAGAGGTTAAGATACCTGCATTCGAATGTGATGCAGTTGATACAACAGCTGCAGGAGATTCATTT
>JAEEGK010031061.1_pt1 | contig 10546 bp, 6 predicted proteins | sample 8958771 | NCBI WGS metagenome assembly JAEEGK01 (sample SAMN16246547, study PRJNA631951) | gut metagenome | biome: gut microbiome; feature: rumen; material: SC-attached | host: Bos | place: Iran: Karaj | collected 2018-10 | reverse complement strand
TATTACTCAGAGTCAGGGCACATCCTGCTCCCCTTCATGGTGCAAAAGAGCAGGGATTGCGACGTGCTGGAATTTCAAATGAGGGTCTCGCCCGAAAATATCAAGGGCAGCGAGGATCAATACACCGATTTTCAGAGACAAATCGGCGAGCTGTCGTACCGTTGCGAAAATCTCCTGAAAAAGCAGCTCGGCAACAGCTCCGACGCCACCGACGCAATGGTGGAGCAGATTCTTGACCTCTGCATCAATAATGGTGTCAAGATATACTACATCAGCCCCAATATCCGCGCCGTGCTGCCCGAGGACGAGGTCACGATAATGCCCGAGCGCGCACACGCCGTGTTCAACTTTGACCGCGACAACGAGGGCACACGTTATTATCTTACCGTCAATTGCTGCAGCAAGGAGATTCCATTGCGGCAGAAGGATGTCATCGTACTCTCCGATTCGCCGTGCAACATCGTGATGGACAGGATTTTGCTGCGTTTTTCGGACATCAATGCCAATAAACTCACGCCTTTCGTCTGGAAGGATTGCATCTCCGTGCCGCAACGCGCCGAGCTCGAATATTACAAGAAATTTATCAAAAATACCATAGCCACCAATGCCATCATCAATGCCAAGGGCTTCCGCATTGTGCATACCAATCCCAAGCGCAGGGCGGTGGTCTCCGTGGTCAATGACATCACCGGCGGCGCGGTCATCATGCTTAAATTCAAGTACGATGACATCGAATTTGAGCCGACGAGCCAAAACACCACCATCGTCAAGTTTTTTGAGAATGGCGGCAATTATTACTTTGAAAAATTCGTCCGCGACATGCGTTATGAGGCTGACGTGGAGGCGGCTGCGGCGGAGATTTTTGGCGGCAGGGAGCGCCCCGGCTCGTACAGGATCAAGCATTATTCCAACCTGCCAAAATTTCAGTACGACTGCGCCGTCAATGCCATCGCCGACAATCGCGACCGTCTTGCCAAGGCGGGCATCGAGAGCGACGTCAAGGATGCGGCGCGGCGTTATTACACCGGCGGCGTACGTCTCGATTTCAAGTACAATTACACCAACGATTGGTTCGACATCTACGCCACAGTCCGCTTGGACAATCAGGATTTGCCTTTCATTGCGTTGAGGACGTACATACTCAACGACATACACGAATTTAAGCTGCCCGACGGCTCCATCATCATCCTGCCCGACGAATGGTTTGAGCGGTACAAGGGGCTGTTTCGCGCCTGCGAGGTCAACCGCAAGGACAATCGCATTCAGCTCCACGCCTACCAATATTCCGCGCTCGAGATGTTGCCGCTGGATGGCAGGGTGGGGGAGCGCATCGACTCCCTACGCCAGCAGCTCGACAATTTTGATAAAATTCCGCTCCGCCAGCCCTCGCAGGTGAAGGCGACGCTCCGTCCGTACCAGATGACGGCTTACAATTGGCTCAAGATGATGAGGGACTGCAATTTTGGCGCGTGTCTTGCCGACGACATGGGACTTGGCAAGACTCTCTGCACGCTCAGCCTGCTCGCCGACAGCCCCGCGATGGAGCCGGGCGACGTTACGGAGGGATTGTTTTCGTTCCAGAAGAAGATACCGACACTATTGATTGTGCCTAAATCATTGATTTACAATTGGGTAAACGAGGCGAAGAAATTTGTGCCGCACCTGAAAATTTTGGAGTTTACCGGCAATAACAGGCTCGAGCACATCAAGTCGTTCGCATTGTACGACATTGTGATAACGGGCTATGCCACCCTGCGTAACGACATCGAGTACCTCTCGGAGTACACATTTAATTATATAGTGCTCGATGAGAGCCAGACCATCAAGAATCCCGCGTCCAAGACTTACCAGAGCATCATGGCGCTCAAATGCCGTCACCGCCTCGCCCTGACCGGCACGCCGCTCGAAAATTCTCTTTCCGACATCTGGGCTCAGATCAATTTTATCAATCCGGGTTTGCTTGGCAGCCTGTCGTCGTTCAGGAGGTATTATGTAGGCCCAATTGAAAAAAAGATAGACGGCACCACCGCCGAAAAACTTAAGGGCATCATCTCGCCATTCATGCTCCGCCGCACCAAGCAGCAGGTGTTGCAGGATTTGCCTGACCTCGTGGAGCAGACCATCCTCTGCGAAATGTCAGAGCCGCAGCAGAAGATTTACGAGGCGGAGAAGTCGCGCACGCGCAATTCCATCCTCGAAATCATGGCGCAGGACATTTTTGAGAAATCCACTGTGATGGTCTTGCAGTCGCTCACACGGCTCAGACAGATAGCATGCACACCTTATTTAATAGATGACGCATACGACGGCGGCTCTGGCAAGACCGACGAAGTAATCCGCGCATTGCAAAATGTCATCTGTCAGGGGCATAAGGTATTGGTATTTTCGTCCTTCGTACAGCACCTTAACCACATCGCCCGCAGTCTTGATGCGCTTGGCGTGTGCTACGCTATGCTCACGGGCGGCACTGAGCGCAGGGACGAGGTAGTGCGCAAGTTTGAGGGCGGCGGCGTGCCGGTGTTCCTGATTTCCATCAAGGCGGGCGGCACGGGTCTCAATCTCACGAGCGCGGACTACGTATTTATAATAGACCCGTGGTGGAATCCCGCCGTGGAGGAGCAGGCTATTGCACGTGCGCACCGCATGGGACAAAAAAATTCTGTGATGGCTTACCGATTCATCTCCAAGGGCACTGTGGAGGAAAAAATCCAAAAGTTTCAGCGCAAGAAAACCGACCTTGCGTCCACATTTGTAGAGGGGGCGGAGCTGCCCATCAACCTCAAAGACGAGGTGATGGACATATTGGAATAAAAAAATTTTCAGTCTAATATTCACCCATACCAAAAAAATACAACTAAAAAATTGTGAAAAATTTTGGATTATTCAAAATAATTCATAAATTAGCACCGTTAAAAAAATTAGTAACAACAATAATCATAATTCAAAAACCTTTAAACTATGGGATTATTAGATTGGGCCAAAAGCCAATTTATTGATGTCATCGAGTGGCAGGACCAGACCAACGACACGCTCCTCCACCAGTATGACTGCCGTGGCAACGAAATCAAGAACGGCGCGCAACTCATTGTCCGCGAATCACAGGCGGCTGTATTCGTCAAGGAAGGCGAGCTCGGCGACGTCTTCTCTCCCGGCAAGTACACCCTCGACACCAACAACATGCCCGTCCTCACCTCTCTCGCGAGCTGGAAGTACGCCTTCAACAGCCCCTTCAAGGCAGAGGTTTACATGGTTAATACAAAGGTCTTCACCGCACAGAAGTGGGGCACGCCCAATGTATTCTATGTACGCGACCAGGACTTTGGACGTGTAAGCCTCCGCGCATTCGGTACTTACTCATTCAGGGTTGCGGATCCCGGTATGTTTGTCCAGAAGATATCCGGCACCAAGTCAGAGTTCCGCGTTAATGAGATTGCAGAAGAGCTCCGCAGCCTCATCATCACCAACCTCATCGCCGCAATCGGTGAGAGCAAGGTGTCGCTGCTTGACCTCGCCGCTCACTACAAGACTCTCGGCGACCTCTGCATCAAGAGCCTCAATACAAGCGACTACGGCTTGCAGTTCACACAGTTCCTCATCAACAGCATCTCGCTGCCCGAAGAGCTCCAGAAGAAGCTCGACGAAGGCACAGGCATGAACATGCTCGGCGACATGAACAAGTACCAGCAGATGTCGATGGCTGACGCCATGAAGACTGCGGCTGCCAACCCCGGCGGCGGCAGTGGCGGCGGCATGGAAGGCATGATGGGCATGATGATGATGAACAACATGATGAACCAGCAGATGCAGCAGCAACAGATGATGAACCAGCAGCATATGATGAATCAGGGCTACGGCCAGGGCTATGGACAGCCCTACGGTCAGGCAGCTCCTCCGCCCCCGCCGATGGCTTCGTCTTACTACGCATACATCAACGGTCAGCAGGCTGGTCCGTTCCCGATCCCCACATTGCAGCAGATGGCTGCCCAGGGCACTTTCACCGGCGACACGCAGGTATGGAAGCAGGGCATGCCGGGTTGGGCTGCCGCCAACACAGTTCCCGAGCTTGCAAGTGTATTCGGCGCTACGCCTCCTCCTCCCCCGATGCCGGGTGGCGTTCCCCCGATGCCGGGCGCATAATGCACATCCCAAATCTATCTCGATAAGCCATTAGGCTCGCAAGGCAGAGGGGCAGGCTAAAAATGCCCTGTCATTCTGCCTTGTTTATTATTTTCGCGAACATTAACGACAATTTTTGTATTGTCAATAAACACATAAAAATGGCAGATTCTCAAAACCAAGTAAAGTGCAGGCAGTGTGGCGGCACATTGATGTTTGCGCCGGGCACCACAAGCCTCCAGTGCGAATTTTGCGGAGCTATGAACGAAATCGACAAGTCCAACTGGGACTACGCGGGCATGGCCGCCAAGCACAATTTCCTTGCCGACATCGCCAATCTTCCCGAAGGCGAGGTGGAGACGGTGCAAAGCGTCAAATGCCAGTGCTGCGGCGCTCAGACCACATTCAGCTCCAAGGTTGTAACAGCCAATTGCGACTTCTGCGGAAGCCCCATCACCATAACTCCGGACGCCAACACGTCCACCACCAGAATCAAGCCCCAGGGCGTCATCCCGTTCAAAGTGACCCAGGACGAAGGCCGCAACAAGTTTGCCTCCTGGATCAAGGGTCTGTGGTTTGCTCCCGGCGACCTTGTTAACAAGGCGTCGATGGAATCGGGTCTCACGGGCATGTACATCCCCTACTGGCTGTACTACGTGGACACCGTAACCAGGTACACCGGCAAGCGCGGCGAATACTATTACACCGAGAAGCAGGTGAAGCAGGCTGACGGCACTATGAAGACCGAGAAGGAGCAGCACACAAGGTGGCATCCCACATCGGGCACAGTGACCAAAAACTTCAAGGACCTCATCATCTCGGGTTCCAATACGTTGGGTTCGGAAGGCGAAAGCCTCAAGAAGAAGTTCAAATTTGAGGGCATGGTGCCCTACAACGAGCAGATACTCAGCGGCTACAAGTCGGAGACCTACAGCGTGGACCTCAAGGAGGCTTACAAGGAAGCCCAGAAGGTGATGGAGCGTGAAATCAGCGATGCCATCAAGGAGGAAATCGGCGGCGACAAGCAGGAAATCGACACTAAGGACACCACCGAAAACAACATCGAATACAAGCACATCCTCGCTCCGCTGTGGATAAGCGCGTTCAGGTACGAAGGCAAGTCGTACAGGTTTATGATCAACGGTCAGACCGGCGACCTCTCGGGCAGCCGTCCGTACAGCAAGGCCAAGATTGCGCTCTTCGTCGGTGCCATCGCTGCTGTCATTGCGCTCATCATCATCCTGTGCAGGTAGGCGCATTGTCATTGAATCAGAATTGTTAATTATTCGCCCGGGGCGTTGGAAAAGTACATCCAAGATGCCCCGGGCGAATTTTTTTTAATCTTTTTTGCATTTGTCACATAATAATTGGAACTTTTGTTGCATTATATTATAAATAACGGTAACTTTGCCGACCAATTAGCTATTCAAAACAAAAAAACTGGAAAACGATCATGAGAAAGATTATTTTTATAATGACGATAGCCGCCACGCTGACCGCTGCCTCCGCTAATGCGCAGGTCGGCGAGGCATATTTAGACCAAATCATCGAGCAATTGTCGTCCAGCGACGCATCCGAAGTGACGCAGGCTCAGCAGCAGGTGGAGAAGGCGAAGGCTCTCCTCGAACAGGTGGCCGCCAAGCAGGCGCAGGCCGACAAACTCAAGGCGGAGGCCAAGTCGCTCTCCAAGGGCGACGCCAAGAAGAAGACCAAGCAGGCGCAGGCTATTGAAGAGCCGTTGTACGCACAGCAGGTCAACGCCTACAATATTTATGAAAAGGCCAACACCACGATGTACGGCATTTTTGCCAGCAACATCAAGGAGCTCATAAGCATAGGCGGTGGTTCGGAGGCGGATGCCAACGATATGGTATCTTTTGCGGCCGACAGCTGGGACAAGGCGGCAAAGGCTCTCAAGACCGTCCCCAAGGGCAAAAAGCCCGACCAAAAGCTCGTGGCAAGCATCAAGCAGGAGGTCAATAATCACCAGCTCAAGGCCCTTCATTACCAGGGCGAGGCGTACAGCTTTTTGCTTGCGCTCGAAGGCGGCAACAATTCCAACGTTGTCACCAACCCCAACACCGTGGCTAAGAATGACGATGACGACGTGCTCAACAACGCATTTTTCAACAACCTTTCGCAGGATTCCGACGACGATGACGACGAACCCGCACCCTCGCAGCAGCAGAACGGCGGCAACAAGACTGTCAACAACGACACCATGGACGACGAGGGATTCAATTTTGTGCAGGGCAACAACACCGCCGACCGCGTCATCTACAAGGTGCAGATAGCAGCCGACGCCACCCCGCTCTCGATTGCAAGGCTCCGTCAGATATGCCCCACCGACGACATCATCAACAATGAGCAGCAAAACGGCATCTACCGCTACACCATTGGATATTACACCAATTACGACGACGCCAAGAAACAGGCAATCGCACTCCGTGGCAGGGGCGTGGACGGCGCATTCGTCGTGGCGTACAAGAACGGCGTCCGTATCAAGGAAATCCGTGATGTGTATAAGTAGTTGGGAATTGAGAATTGAGAATTGAGAATTTGGAATTAAAAATTAAGAATTAAAAATTAAAAATTGGGAGATTGCAGTAGATGGAGTAAAGATTAAAGTTCAATTACTTCAATTACTTTAATTACTTTAATTACTTTAATTATTTCAATTACTTCAATCACTTCAATTACTTGAAAAAAATGCACAGCACAATCAATTGCAAAGGCAGGCTCATCGACCTCTCCAAACCGTTGGTGATGGGCATTGTGAATATCAATGACGACTCGTTTTACAGTGGAAGCCGCTGTTTTACAGAGGATTTGATAATGGGACGGGTGCAGCTGCAATTGTATCATGGCGCATCCATCATCGATATAGGCGCATACAGCACACGACCGGGCTGTGTGGACGTGCCTCCACAAGTGGAGAAGGAGCGCATTGCGCTGGCTATGAAGGTAATCAACCGCAACTTCCCCGACGCGATAGTGTCGGTGGATACTTTCAGGGCTGATGTGGCGCGGTACGCAGTACAGGAGTGCGGCGTGGCTATCGTCAACGACATTTCGGGCGGCACTATCGACCCCGATATGTTCGCCACGGTTGCCGACCTGCGCGTGCCGTACATATTGATGCACATGAAGGGCACTCCGCAGACTATGCAGCAGTATTGCCATTATGACAATATGATGGACGAGATAGTCAAGTATTTCGCCACGCAGGTGGAGAAGCTCAAGCTCCTCGGCGTCAACGACATAATACTCGACCCCGGCTTTGGTTTCGCGAAGGATCTCGACCAAAATTACGAACTGATGCAGAGGCTTGGCGAGCTGAAGGTATTTGAACTGCCGCTGCTCGTGGGCATCTCGCGCAAGTCGATGATTTACAAGCTGCTGGGCGGTGCTCCCGACGACGCGCTCAATGGCACTACCGTGCTTAATACAATTGCCCTCACCAAGGGCGCAAACATATTAAGGGTTCACGACGTACAACCCGCAATGGAAGCTATAAAGATATGCGAAAAGACAGGTCTAATATAATGGCAATTGCCTCCTCCAACATAAAGGCGCTGGCGGTATTGGCGTTGATTCTATGCAACGTCCTCACCGTCAACGCCCAGAGACATTCGTTGGAGTTTAAGGGCGGCGTGATGGCTACCAGCACCCGCAATACCGGCTGCGACGACAAGACTATCATGGACTACAAGCCCGGCATTGTGGTGGGTGGCTCGTTCATGTGGAATTTTATGGACGGCTCGCTGCGTGCCGTCGCCGAGGGCTATTACGCCTTGCAGGGCGAGGAGTACACCATGGACGACAATGAAGGCAATTTTAAGTCAGACATCAATTACTTCAAGGTGGCGCCCAACGTCCGCTACTACGCGCCGTACGTGCCTGTGTACGTGGGAGTTGGCATTTATACCGGCATAGCCACGTCCCGCACCGTCTATGAAGGCGACCTGCTCGACCAATCGCACTCGTGGACTTTCAAGAAGTATTACAAGCCGATGGACTTCGGCAGCCGCGTCGCCCTTGGCGCAGAGATTGGCATCAGCGAAGTGAAATTCGTCTTTGAAGCCGCCTACGAATACGGCCTCGCCAACATCTCAAACCGCAAGGAGCGCAAAATCAAGAATCAGTCGGTAAGCGTCTCCCTCGGCGTCTGCTTCGACATCGCCGGACGGCATTACAGGCATTTCTAATTATGAAAACAAGTCGGCTCATATTGAGGTTGGTTATTGTTGTTTGCGTGGTGTCCTTATTGCTTTCGTGCCACAAGAACGATGACGAGCCAGATCGCATCAACACTCAAACTATTATTTTCTTTTTCCCGTATTCGGCGGATATGACTTCGTATTTCAAGCGCAATATAAGCGACATCGAAGCCGCCGTCTTGAATGGTGCGTTCCGTAATGAAAGGCTTATCGTCTGCATATCGTCAACGAAAGACCGCGCCGACGTCATTGAACTCCGAGACAATAAGCGCGATACATTGTTCCATTACGACAATTCCGATTTCACCACGAGCGCGGACATCTCGCAAATGCTCTCAGACATTATCAAGACCGCACCTGCCGACAAATATTCGCTCGTAGCGGGCGGACATGGTACGGCGTGGGTGCCAGCCGACGTGAAAAATCTATCGAAATCTTTTGGCGGTTACAACACCAAGACTGGCGTCGAAAACATTGCTTACGCCATCCAAAATGCCGGTCTTAAAATGCAATACATATTGTTTGACGGTTGTTTTATGTCTAATGTTGAGACTGTTTACGCCCTGCGCAATGCGGCGGATTACATCATCGGCTGCCCTACGGAGATAATGATTAAAGGCATCCCGTATCAGCATTGCGCCAAATTCCTTGGTGACGGCGTACTTGATTACGACGGATTTTGCCGCGCCTTTTGCGAGTATTATGAAAGTTACGACACGCCGTGCGGCACTATCTCCGTCACCAAATGTACTGAGCTCGATTCGTTGGCGCAGGTGATGAAGTTGATTAACAAGGCGCATGATTTCGACGCAAGCATTTTGGGCGATGTGCAACGGCTTGACGGATACCAGACGCCTGTTTTCTACGACCTTGGCGATTATGTTGCGCATCTGTGCAAGGATGAGCGATTGCTTGCGACATTCAACACCCAACTTTCCAAAACTGTTCCCTACAAGGCGCACACTGAATATTTCTATTCGGAGCGGAGCGGCAAAATCAAAATCAACGCCTTTTCGGGGCTGTCGATCTCGCCACTGACTAATGGCAACATAAACCTCGGCGTGGAAGGGACGCAGTGGTGGATGGCGACGAAGTAAATTTTTGTTGTTCCAAATGTTAAAAATTACTTTTTAAGATAAAAAAGTTACTATAAAAAGTAATTGTTTCAAAAATCCGTCCACTCTTGGCTTGGTGGCTGTCATAACTTCACGCTCTCCACATTGGCGCGTATCTCTGCCGTGCTTGGCGTACCTCTCATTTCGGTGGCAAAGTAAAGTTACTTTTTTATGAAAATAATCCCAAAATTTCTGAAACCTTTTTCCGCCGTTTACGTTACTTATACTAATAATCCATCATTTTCCTCGCTAAATCGGATATTATGATAAAAAGCTATGTAAATAAATCTTTACAAAAAGTAATAGGGGGGGGCAAAAATGCCTTGTCAATATTACTTTTGCTGATAATTTCATATAATTCAGACGCGCAGACCGGCGGCAACGAAACGCCGGGGCGGTGGTACTTTGGCGTGCAAGGCGGCGCGGATATGGGGCAATGCACATTCCGAAGTATTACAAAAGACAACTCCAACCTTGGCGCGGAAGCAGGAATTTTTGGCGGCTACGGATTCAATTCAGTAATATCGGCGGAAGCGGCGGTCAATTATGGCGCATTTAAAATGACGGCGCAGACCTGCGACCCATTTTGGCTATCGGAAGACGGCAACTTATATTTCGCCCCAGTCATCGACCAAAACGGCGAATTTTACAGCAACATCACTGCCAAAACCAAAATCTTCAAAGCAGCTATCCAATTTAACTTCGACATTCTCAAACTATTTACAGAACCCTGTTCCAAAATTTCGCTTTACCTCTCGCCGCAAATCTCCATCGTCGGCACCAACAACAAACTCACATCCCAAAACTACAACCTCCATCCCGACACGCAAACTCACCTCGGCTACGGCGCACAAGCGGCGTTTGGCTTCTTCGTGTCGCGGAAGGTTCAGATACAGATATTTGGCGGCATCACCGGTCTTGCCGGCGACCGCTTCGACAACATCCCCAAGCACCACCACGACAGCAATCTCATAATGGACGGCGGCATCAAAATCGCCTACCGCTCTGGCAGGACCTGCGGACAAAAGCCCGCCGAACCCTACACTGACATCACAACTCCCGAAATCGACACCACAACGCAAGTGGTTGACATTC
>JAEEGK010031057.1_pt1 | contig 10548 bp, 9 predicted proteins | sample 8958771 | NCBI WGS metagenome assembly JAEEGK01 (sample SAMN16246547, study PRJNA631951) | gut metagenome | biome: gut microbiome; feature: rumen; material: SC-attached | host: Bos | place: Iran: Karaj | collected 2018-10 | reverse complement strand
AAAGATTCGACCGACTGAAGGAGGAAAACGAAAATGGAACCTGAACGCATCTACCCCACCACCGAAGCCGAAATCACTGAGAAAGGAGGAACCACCATGTTTGACAGCTTTGACTCCCTGCCCACCGTGCTGGACGTAAAGGATCTGAAGGCCTTCCTGGGCATCCCCCAGAGCACCGTTTATGATCTGATGCACCGTGCCGATTTTCCGACCCTGCACCTCAATGCCCGGCTGATGGTCACCAAGGCCAATCTCAAGACCTGGATCGAAGCGCACACCAACGGTGCCTATGGTGTGCAGTAAAAAACGACCGCTTCCGAATCGTCTGTTGCAGCAGACGGGAAACGATCGCTTTGGTATGTACCTACTCACAGTATAGCGGAGTTCCGTGGGAATTGCAAGCCCGATTTTCCCTTAAACGCACAGAAAATCACAGGAATGCACAGAAAGTACCTTCAATTCCCAAAGATTCCGCTGAGAACCCTTCGCCCGGACGAGCCGCGGGCGGCGGCGAGGAAGGCTGCGGGGAAGCCCCGGTGGGGCTTCCCAGCAGAGGGCAGCCGCAATCCAGGCTGCCCGCGCCGGAGATCTGGAGCGGCCAAACCGCTTCATATCTCCGGCATAGGCTGTCGCAACAGCCTCATCCCCCTCGGAGAGCCCACGACATCTTTGCAGCTCCGCTGAAAGTGTCATAGTGGGTCATACACTTTGAAAAAGGTGTATGACGCCCCCGTCGCGGCCTTGCGGCTCGCTCGGGGTCCCGAAGAAAGGAGGAACCCCTTTGGCAAGAAACGACGGCGTTGACCGGTCCTTTGTCCGGGAAGAACCCTTGCGGAGAAGCAGCATCGGAATTCGGGAACGCCACAATGAACGCAAGAACGAATTCTACTCCAATGCGGACGTCATGCCGGAGCGGAGTTATCTGAACATCCATTTTAAGCAGCCGGAGGCCAGCTATGAAAGCGTCCTGAACCATCTGCTGAATGAAAAGATCGTATCGGACCGGGGCCTTCGGCCTGACGCCAAAGTCTTTGGGGAGATGGTCTTTGACGTAAACACCAGATACTTTGACGAACACGGCGGGTATGACTACGCCAAGGAATTTTTCACGGAGGCTTATCGCTGTGCTGTCAGAGTCGTGGGTGGGGAGCAGTTCATCGTCTCCGCTGTCATGCACGCTGACGAGCGCAATCGCAGCCTCTCCAGGGAGCTGGGGCGGGACGTGTATCACTACCATCTCCACGTGATTTACATTCCTGTGGTGAAGAAGGATGTGCTTTGGAGCAAGCGCTGCAAGGACCCCGCCCTTCGGGGAACGGTGAAGGAGCAGATCAACCAGATCAGCCACAGCAAGAAATGGCGCTCCTCCCGTGTGCTGGACGAGCAGGGAAAACCTCTCTTCACGCTTGACGGAAAACCCCTTCTGGAAAACTCCTATTCCGTGCTGCAGGATATCTTCTTCGATCACATGGAGGAGGCTGGATATCACGGCTTCCAGCGAGGAGAACGCGGCAGCACTGCGGAGCACCTGTCGGTGCTCCAATTTAAAACGGAGAAGGAACAGGAACGCTTGTCCGGGCTGGAAGAGAAAACCGCAGCGGCTGCCGAAACTCTGGAAGCTCTGGAACAGGAGCAGGAGCAGGGCAGGGAGGCTGTCGCACGACTTTCCAAAACGGCGTCGGACTATGAGCGGCGGCTGGAAGAGCTGGCCCCACAGGTTCAGGACGTGGAGGAGCTGGTCAGCGACGTCCGCAGCACCGAGGAGCTGTTGCCGGAGCCAGGGACCCTGGAGACCGTGAAGCACTACCGGCAGAGCAAGGACTACCCCCTGGTGGACAAGCTCCGGCAGTGGCTGCTGGCCCTCTACCGCAAGTACCTGGATCTAAAGCAGGACTATCGGGAGCTGCGGCAGAAGTTTTCCAGAGTCAGCCAGGAGCGCAGCTATTTTGAGGAACAGGCCAGCAGCCTGTCCACCGAGAACTACCGGCTGCGGGAAAGCGCCCAGGATCTGAGCCGGGTGCGGCGAGCCCTGGGAGACGAAGCAGTGGACGACGCCATTGATTGGGCGAAAGACCGGGAAATGGCCGAAGCGCTGGCTCCGAAAGACAGCCGAACGCCCGCAAATCGAACTGTCCAGGACCGCTCCGATTGGGAGGCCCGATAATCCTGTCTTGACCTGTAAGAATCGCAAATTGTCCCACAGAAGCAGTCCCGATGATACAACCGATCGTTGGGGCTGCTTCTATCGAAAAATCGGCCTCTTTTTCCAGGTCTTGACCTGGTAGGAGAAGGCCGAAAAATCACTGTTTTTTCAGGAGGTAACTGTTTTGAAAAAGAGCGAGAAATTCACGAAAATATTATTTATCTCCCACGTGAAGCCGAAGGGAGGCGCAGAAAATGAACGAGAACCGGAGCAATCCTGAACAAGCCCGGATGCCGGAGTGGTACGACGGCAAGAAGGTGAACGAGGTCCTGTTCTGCCGGGAGTTCCTGGGGGAGCATCCCATGATCTGCGTGAAGGGCAGCTTCTTCACCGTGGACGGACGGATTACCGACGAAGCAGCCCTGGGCAAAATGATCTACGAAAAGCTCAGCCCCTGGGTTACCTCCGGCCTGCCCCGGCGGGTGGACAGTCTGATGAACGTCCTCCGGGTTGAAGCCTACCAGCCGGAGCTGCCTCTCCACACGGACCGCATCCACGTGGCAAACGGCACGCTGTTTCTGGACGGCAGCTTCACCGAGGAAAAGGAATACTGCCGCAACCGGCTCCCGGAGCGCTACGATCCCCTGGCCTCCATTCCTCCGGCCTGGATCTTCTTCCTGGACCAGCTTCTGGAGGTGGACGACATCTTCACCCTCCAGGAGTTCATGGGCTACTGCCTGATCCCCACCACCAAGGCCCAGAAGATGCTGATGATCGTGGGCCAGGGCGGCGAGGGCAAGTCCCGGATCGGGGTAGTGATGCGGGCCATCTTTGGGGAGAACATGGTGAACGGCAATCTGGCCAAGGTGGAGACCAACCGCTTCGCCCGGGCCGATCTGGAGCACGCCCTGGTGATGGTGGACGACGACATGAAGATGGAGGGTCTGCCGGACACCAACTATCTGAAAATGATCATCACCGCGGAGCTGCCCCTGGACCTGGAACGGAAGGGGCAGCAGAGCTACCAGGGCGAGCTCTACGCCCGCTTCATGGGCTTTGGCAACGGCTCCATCAAGGCCCTGTACGACCGCAGCCACGGCTTTTTTCGCCGCCAGATCATTCTGACCGCAAAGAAGCGGGCCCCGGACCGGGTGGACGATCCGAATCTCTCCGAGAAGCTGACCGCAGACCCGGAGGGGCTCTTTCTGTGGTGCTATTACGGTCTGCAAAGGCTGATGGAAAACAACTACCGCTTCACCGTCAGCGACCAGGCCAGGGCCAACATGGAGGCTGCCGTCTCCGAGGGCAACAACGTGGTGGACTTCATGGCCTCCAGGGGCTATCTCAACTTCTTCACGGAAGCGGAGACCAGCACCAAGGCGCTCTACGCCGCCTACAAGCTCTGGTGCGAGGACAACGCCCACATTCCCCTGGCCCAGCGGAGCTTCAGCCAGCATCTGACGGAGAACCAGGAGGCCTACCACATCCGGCCCACCAACAACATCTATATCGGCAACGGGAGGCGGGCCAGAGGCTACCTGGGCATCGAGCCCGCCGAGCAGCTGCCCCTCCATGGATGAAAAAAGTTAAAGGAAGTCCGATTTTATCCGTACATCCGTACGATCCGTACGCATACCGGTCCGCCGGGCGTACGCTTCGTACGGACGTACGGATATTTTGAAGTTTCTTCCAAAAATACAATCCGGGTTTGTAAACAATAAGTTAACATAACCCGTCCGAAATTGACAGTGCCAAGCAAAAATGGTAAACTGATCGTAAGATACGTCATGGTTGGCACTGTATGGCATTGTAAGGAGGTATCAGAAATATGCCATACAAGAACCATATTGGAACAAAAAACGCAAACGGATGCGGCAGTATCCGAAAGCGAAGCAAGAAACGCAAAAACGGCACCGAGTACGTGTTCTTTGAGGCCCGCTACACCGTGGGCAGGGACCCGAAAACCGGCAAGCAGGTCCAGAAGACCATCTCCGGCCCCACCTTGAAGGAGGTCCGGGAAAAGCTGAATCAAGCCCTATATGCCCTGGATCAGAACGAATATGTAGACTCCGGGCGGATGACGGTTGCGGACTGGATGGAGTCCTGGCTGGAGGATTACACGGTGAACGTCAAGCCCTCCACCAAGCGGCTCTATGAGGAGTGCATCCGGCTCTACATCAACCCCCACCTGGGGAAGATCCGGCTGGACAAGCTGGACGGTCCCACCGTCCAGCGCTACTACAACGATCTGCATCAGCCTGCGGACCCGGATCAGAAGGCTATCAGCGCCAAGTCCGTGAAGAACGTGCACGGGATTCTCCACAAGGCCCTGCAGCAGGCGGTGAAGAACGGCATGATCCGGCTCAATCCCACGGAATCCTGCGTGCTGCCCCGGATCGTGAAGAAGGAGATCCAGCCTCTGACCCAGGAGCAGATCCAGGCTTTTCTGGAGCTGCTGCCCGGCCACCCCCACGAATATCTGTATCAGATCGCCATGTTCACGGGGATGCGGGAGGGCGAGCTGCTGGGCCTGCCCTGGGACTGCGTGGACTTCAAGAACAACACCATTCTGGTGAAGCAGCAGCTCCAGCGGGAGCATCGGAGCGGCGGCGCGTACAAGCTCGTTCCCACCAAGAACGACAAGAAGCGGGTGATCCCCATGGCCCCCACGGTGGTCAAGCTCTTTGAGCTTCAGCGCCAGCGCCAGGACTACTACCGGAACCTGCTCGCTGACAAATGGGTGGAGACGGGGCTGGTGTTCACCGGTCCCTTCGGCGGGTATCTCTCGTACCGCACCGTGTACGACTGCTTCAAGCGGCTGGTCAAGAAGATCGGGGCCCCCAATGCCAGGGTCCACGATCTCCGGCACACCTACGCCGTGGCCTGCATCGAGAGCGGCGTGGACGTGAAGACCCTCCAGGAGAACCTGGGCCATGCCACCGCCGCCTTCACCATGGACGTCTACGGTCACGTCTCCCGGCAGATGCAGCTTAACTGCGCCAACAAGCTGGAGACCTTCATTCAAAACGTCCAGCCGAACCGCGGCGGCGAGCCAACTGCCCAAGGCTCGGAAACACGAGACCCCGGGCCTATGTAAGGGAACGATAAGGGAACAGCGCGATTTCAGCCGTTTTATGCAGTCCATTCATTTTTGAAGCGGAGCCGCGATCACGGAGGAAAAGGCCGGATTTTCCTGTGTAGACCTGGATTTTTCGCCACAGAAAGCAAGAACCCCTGGCCCTTTTCAGGGTCAGGGGTGAATGGTGGACGATGTAGGACTCGAACCTGCGACCTTCCGCACGTCAAGCGGATGCTCTACCAGCTGAGCTAATCGTCCGAACGCAAGGGTAATTATAGCGTGTGAATGGGAATTTGTCAAGATTTATTTTCCGATTTATCAACTTTTTCTGCTGTCGGTTTAAAAGGCAGGAGCCATTGAATGGCTCCTGCCTTTGTCGCCCGCAATGATGACGGCGCGCCAAGCGCGAATGCTGCGCCTTACAGCTCCGTCAAGACGGGGATGATCATGGGCTTCCGCTTTGTGACCTTGAAGAGGTAGGCGGACAGGTCGTTCCGGATGGCGGTCTTAATGGCACTGTGATCCTTGATGCGCCTGGAGCGGCAGTGCTCCAGGGTGTCGTTGACCACGTAGCGCAGGGCCTCCATCAAATCCTCCGCGTCCTTGACGTAGATAAAGCCCCGGGTGATGATGTCCGGGCCGGAGAGGACGGAGCCGTCGATCCCGGAGAGATTCACGCAGACCACCACCATGCCGTCTTCGGCCAGGTGTCTGCGATCCCGAAGGACTACGCTGCCCACGTCGCCCACGCCGGAGCCGTCTACCAAGATTTTGCCTGCGGGGACCGTCTCTCCGGTGAGCTTGCAGGTTTTGGCGGTCAGCTCAAAGACTTGGCCGATGTCTCCCACAAAGACCCGTTTGGGGCTCATGCCCATCTGGAGCGCCAGCTTCTCATGAACCCGGAGCATCCGCTGTTCCCCGTGGACGGGGATGAAGAACCGGGGCTTAATGAGAGCGTGAATGAGCTTCAACTCTTCCTGGCATGCGTGGCCGGAGACGTGGAGGCCCTCGGATTTGTCGTAAATGACCTCGGCGCCCATGCGGTAGAGTTCATTGATGATCTTGCCGATGGCCTTTTCGTTGCCGGGAATGGCGGAGGCGGAAATCAGCACCCGATCCAGGGCGTTGATGTTCACCTGCTTATGGTTGCCGAAGGCCATGCGGGAGAGCGCGGACATGTTCTCACCCTGGGAGCCGGTGGCTACGATGACCAGCCGGTTGGGAGCGATGTTCTTCACCTCGCTGATGTCCACCACCAGATCCTTGGCCACCTGGAGATAACCCAGTTCACCGGCAACCTTCAGGATGTTTTCCATGCTGCGGCCGGTGACGGCCACCTTGCGGCCGTGGCGCTTGGCGATGTTCAGAATGGACTGAATCCGGTACATGTTGGAGGCGAAGGTGGTAATAATGATGCGTTTGTCACAGCCCCGGAACTGCCGGTCGATGCCCTCGGTGACTACGGACTCTGAGGGGGTGTAGCCCTGGCGCTCCACATTGGTGGAGTCGCAGAGCAGAGCCAGGACGCCCTCCTTACCCAGCTCGCCCAGACGAGCCAGGTCGGCCATGCCCTCGGGAGAGGTGGGATCGATCTTAAAGTCGCCGGTCATGATGAGCTTGCCCACCGGCGTGTGGATGCAGAAGGCCACCGCATCGGCGATGGAGTGGTTCACGTGGATGAATTCCACCTGGAAGCAGCCGGCCTTGACGGTTTCGCCGGCCTTGTGGGTGATGAGCTTGACGGTCTCGGTGAGGCCGTGCTCCTCCAGCTTCAGCTTAATCAGGCCGTTGGTCAGGGGGGTACCGTGGACCGGGGCATTGACGGCCTGGAGCACATAGGGAATGGAGCCAATGTGATCTTCGTGGCCGTGGGTGATGAAGAAGCCTCGGAGCTTCTTCTGGTTGTTTACAAGATAAGTGACGTCGGGAATGACCAGATCCACGCCGTACATATCGTCCTCGGGAAAGCCCAGGCCGCAGTCCACGACGATCATATCTCTGCCGTATTCAATGGCGGTCATGTTTTTCCCGATCTCGTTCAACCCTCCGAGGGGGATGATTCTCAACTTTTCAGACAATTAAAATACTCCTTTTATGATGTAATAAAAATTTTTCGCTCTATTATAGCACAGAAATCAAAAAAATCAACACGAAAAAACGCCTCCCGCAGGTTCCGGGAAGACGTTTCAGGTTTTCTTGATGAATTTCTCGCTGCATTTTGGGCATTTGATGCAGATTTTGCCGCGGCCTCTGGGTACGCGGACGGTCTGCTTGCAGTTTGGACAGCGGTAATAGCGGTTCTGACGATCCTTGATCCGGGACACCCAGGCCAGATACTGCCGATTTTCCCGGATCCGCTTTTCCAGATTTCGGGAGAAAAACCGGAACAGATACCAGAGCAGGATCAGATAGGACAGCAGGTTGAGCACCACCGCCACAATGGCGAAAACACTGCCCAAGAAGGAAAGAAGCACGCTGACCACGCTGAGCACTATCACCGTGAAGAGCAGGAACATATTCAACTGATCCACGCCGCAGCGCCCGTACATCAAGCGGCGGATGGATTCGGAAAATCGCTGAAGCATACTTCGGAACACTGTTTCCACCACCTCGCGGAAAACGATTTCCGCCGGGATCTAACCCCGGCATCCTATATTATAGCCGCTTTTCCGACAAAATCAAGGAAGCCGTCGGAATATTTACGGAAAGTTAAAAAATCGCCCGCCCTCTCCCGAAAGGGAAAGGGCGGGCGCAGCTTTGCTTAGCGTCAGGGAAATTACAGCTGGGGACCTGCCGCCACCAGGGCCTTGCCGGCCTCGTTGGACTCGTACTTGACGAAGTTCTTGATGAAGCGGCCGGCCAGATCCTTGGCCTTTTCTTCCCAGACAGCGGGATCGGCATAGGTGTCTCTGGGATCCAGAATGGCGGGATCGACGCCGGGCAGCTGTGTGGGAACCTCCAGATTGAAGTAGGGGATCTTCTTGGTGGGGGCCTTCAGGATGGAGCCGTCCAGGATGCCGTCGATAATGCCGCGGGTGTCCTTGATGGAGATGCGCTTGCCGGTGCCGTTCCAACCGGTGTTGACCAGATAGGCTTTGGCGCCGCTGGCTTCCATGCGCTTCACCAGCTCCTCGCCGTACTTGGTGGGATGCAGCTCCAGGAAGGCCTGGCCGAAGCAGGCGGAGAAGGTGGGCGTGGGCTCGGTGATGCCCCGCTCGGTGCCGGCCAGCTTGGCGGTGAAGCCGGAGAGGAAGTAGTATTTGCACTGCTCCGGGGTCAGGATGGACACGGGAGGCAGAACGCCGAAGGCGTCGGCGGAGAGGAAGATCACGTTCTTGGCGGCGGGACCTGCGGAGATGGGCCGCACGTTCTTGACGATCTTCTCGATGTGCTCGATGGGATAGCTCACCCGGGTGTTCTCGGTGACGGACTTGTCCTTGAAGTCGATCTTGCCCTTCTCATCCACGGTGACGTTTTCCAGCAGGGCGTTGCGCTTGATGGCGTTGTAGATGTCGGGCTCGGAGTCCTTGTCCAGGTTGATGACCTTGGCGTAGCAGCCACCCTCGAAGTTAAACACGCCGTTGTCGTCCCAGCCGTGCTCGTCGTCGCCGATCAGCAGACGCTTGGGGTCGGTGGAGAGGGTGGTCTTGCCGGTGCCGGACAGGCCGAAGAAGATGGCGGTGTTCTCGCCGTTCATGTCGGTGTTGGCGGAGCAGTGCATGGCGGCGATGCCCTTCAGGGGCAGGTAGTAGTTCATCATGGAGAACATGCCCTTCTTCATCTCGCCGCCGTACCAGGTGTTGATGATGCACTGCTCGCGGCTGGTGACGTTGAAGGCCACCACCGTATCGGAACGCAGGCCCAGCTGGGCGTAGTTCTCGCACTTGGCCAGGGAGGCGTTGTACACCACGAAGTCGGGCTCAAAATGCTCCAGCTCCTCAGCGGTGGGCTGGATGAACATATTCTTGATGAAGTGGGCCTGCCAGGCCACCTCCATAATGAAGCGGATGGCCATGCGGGTGTCCTTGTTGGCGCCGCAGAAGCAGTCCATCACGTAGAGCTTCTTGCCGGACAGCTCGTCCTTGGCCAGCTTTTTGATCTCCTGCCAGACCTCCGGGGTCATGGGATGGTTGTCGTTCTTGTAGCCCTCGGTGGTCCACCAGACGGTGTCCTTGGAGGTCTCGTCCATCACGATGTACTTGTCCTTGGGGGAGCGGCCGGTGAAGATGCCGGTCATGACGTTCACAGCGTTCAGCTCGGTGAGCACGCCCTTTTCGTAGCCGGTGAGGGTGGGATCCATCTCTGCCTCAAAGAGCGCCTCGTAGGAGGGGTTGTGGATAATCTCAGTAGTTCCGGTAATACCGTACTTGGTCAGATCAAGCTTTGCCATAACATTGACTTCCTTTCCGCCGGGTGTTCATGACCCCGTCAATAAATTATTATATACGCTGCCGCGTGATTTTTCAACCGGTTTTTTTGTCGCTTTCGCCTCCTGCGGGAGGATTTTTGCCGTCGGCCTCGTCCCGCTTGAAGATCACCAGCTTGCTGAACACGTAATTCAGCACCACCACCACGAAGGAGAGGGCCACCTTGGCGATCAGGATCCCGCCGATTCCCAGGATCTCGTAGCGGCCTGCGTGGAGCAGATCCTTGCTGACCCACAGTCCCGCCTCCTCCAGCAGGAAGGAGAAGACCCGGGCCCCGAAGAAGGCGGGGATCTCCCGGCGCAGGATCTCCCAGCGCCAGCTTTTGCTCTCAAAGACGAAGAGCTTGTTGGTCACGTAGGCGAAGCTGGCAGCGATGAGAAAGCAGAAACCGTTGATCAGCAGGGTGTAGGCATCCCCGAAGAGCTTGATGCCCCACCAGAAAAAGAAGTGGTTGACCAAGGTTGTCAGCACGCCGAAGATCAGATAGGTGACGGTTTCACGGTTCAGTATCTTTTTCATGAATGCTCCAAATCCGGCCAGGGGCCGTAAACCACAGTAATCATTCCAGAGGATTATACCACAGCTTTCCCCCCCGGTCAAGGAAATTCGCCGCAAAGCGCCTGCCCCACCGGGGTTCGGTAGCGGCGCACAGTGTGCGCCACGGAACCGGCTTTTTGTCTGTTCCGAACCAAAATCCCTGCAAAAATAAATGTGTTTTTTGTGGAAAAAACAGTGGAAATTTGAAAACACTTGTGCTATAATGATATGCAGGGAAATTTGGAAAAGCGGCGGGCGTTCCGCCGCGAGCTTCCTAATATAGATCCGGAGGTAACTTCAATGGGTAAGAATATTCGCATCACCGAGACAGTCCTGCGCGACGCGCACCAGGCTCTGATGGC
>JAEEGK010031053.1_pt1 | contig 10549 bp, 7 predicted proteins | sample 8958771 | NCBI WGS metagenome assembly JAEEGK01 (sample SAMN16246547, study PRJNA631951) | gut metagenome | biome: gut microbiome; feature: rumen; material: SC-attached | host: Bos | place: Iran: Karaj | collected 2018-10 | reverse complement strand
GCGTTTTTCGTTTACTGCCCGTCCAAAGAATTCCTGGAAGCTAAGGCGTGATGTACGTGCCTTTCCACCAAGACAGGTAATTTTTGCAAGAGAGCTAAGTACAGCAGTTTTTGCACCGTGCCATGGAGACCAGTTGCCAACGCGTGGGTCAAAGCCGTAAGCCATAATGCTTGCAGTACTTGTTTCGCGAGGTGACACAACAGGAATCTTAGCAGCCATACCTGCTTCCGGAGTATTCTGATATTTTCCGCCATAAGGGAAAAGAATTGTACTTGCACCAATAGAACCGTCAAAGCGTTCGCCAAGACCGCGCTGAGAACAACAGCTAAGGTCGTTGATATTTGCAAGCCATGCATCACGCAGGTGATTTTCTACACAGCCTTCGCACTTAACAGGTTTTGCAAGCTCGGTAGCAGCAGACTCCAGCGGATTAAGCAGCGGAGATCTTGCAGGTTCAGCAGGCTGTTCAATAAGAGCAGTTGCTTCGTGGTGAGCACCGGCAGCATCAAGGAATTCGCGGCCAATGTCAACAATAGTTTTTCCGCGCCATTTCATAACAAGGCGGTTTGTATCTGTAACAGTTGCAACAACAACTGCGTTCAAGTTTTCTTTTTTAGCAGCTTCAATAAAGCGGTCTACGTCGGCCTTGCGTACAACAACAGCCATACGCTCCTGGCTTTCGCTGATTGCAAGTTCAGTTCCGTTCAAGCCTTCGTACTTCTTTGGTACTGCATCAAGATTAATATCAAGGCCTGGGGCAAGCTCACCTACAGCAACAGAAACACCACCTGCACCAAAGTCGTTACAGCGGCGGATCATAAGGCTTACTTCTTTATTGCGGAAAAGACGCTGAATCTTGCGCTCTTCTACGGCATTACCCTTCTGAACTTCGGCAGCGGCAGTTGTAACAGATTTTACAGTGTGAACTTTTGAAGAACCTGTTGCACCACCAATACCATCGCGGCCTGTACCACCACCAAGAAGAATGATGATGTCGCCCGGCTCCGGACGTTCGCGAATAACTGTATCTACAGGAGCGGCAGCGATAACGGCACCAAGCTCCATACGTTTTGCGGCATAGCCAGGATGATAGATTTCTTCTACCTGGCCTGTTGTAAGACCAATCTGGTTACCATAGCTTGAGAAGCCCTGTGCAGCTTCACGGCAGAGTTTAATCTGAGGGAGCTTACCCTTCATTGTAGCGCTGAGCGGTACAGTTGGGTCTGCGGCTCCGGTAATACGCATAGACTGGTAAACCCAGCTTCTTCCAGAAAGTGGGTCACGGATAGCACCACCAAGACAAGTTGCAGCGCCTCCGAATGGTTCAATTTCTGTAGGATGGTTATGAGTTTCGTTTTTGAACATCATAAGCCAGCGTTCTGTTGCACGAGGATCGTCGGCAGCAAGCGGCTTACCATTTTCATCTGCTGTGTAATGTACGTCTATATAAACCGAGCAGGCATTGTTTTCTTCCGAAACTTCCATATCTTCAAGCTTTCCGTGCTTTTTAAGATACTTCATTCCGATTACAGCCATATCCATTAAGCAGACTGGCTTATCTGTGCGGCCGGCATACATTTCTGTACGCATAGCCTGGTAGTTTTCAAGAGATTTTTTGAAGAGAGGCGCATAAGGACCGTCTTCAATTTTGATATCTTTAAGTTCTGTAAGGAAGGTTGTGTGGCGGCAGTGGTCAGACCAGTAGGTATCGAGTACGCGGATTTCTGTTTCAACAGGGTCGCGACCTTCGCCCTTAAAATAATTCTGAAGGAATACGATATCGGCATGGTCCATAGCAAGACCCATCTTGTTGCGGTATTCTTCTATTTCAGAATCATTCATTTTGATAAAGCCTTCTACAACAGGAATGTCGGCAGGCTCTTCTGAATGCATTTTTAAAGTTTCTGGTTTTGTATCATCTGTAAGACGGGAATCAACAGGGTTAATAAGATAGTTCTGAATCTTTTTGATTTCTTCATCGCTTACATCGCCTTCGAGGACAACGATTTTTGCACAGCGAACAAGAGGAGCACCTGTAAGAGTTTTTACACCTTCAGCCTGCAAACCGGCACGCAAAAGAGAAAGGCACTGCTCAGCAGAGTCGGCACGCTGGTCGTACTGTCCTGGTAAAAACTCCCAGATGATTTCGCGGCCATTATGTTCAGGAAGATTTTCTGTAAATACAAAATCGCTCTGTGGTTCTGAGAAAATGCGGGTTGCAGCAATTTTTGCAACTTGGTCACTTACATTTTCAATATCATAGCGGTTAAAATAACGAACTGCTTTTACTGATGCAATTCCCAAAAATCCATTAATCTGTGCGAGATAACTTTTTGCCTCGTTTTCAAAGCCGGGGCGACGCTCTACATATAAACGATACATGGAGAGATTATATCAGATTTTACAATGCAATTCTACTATTAGGAAAAAATGAAAAAAAACGGGGAAGGCAAGAAATGCATTCCCCGTGTTGAGATAAGATGATAGAATATATTATTGTATACTATTCTTCATATTTTGATTTATCGTTATACAAAATTCGTTCAGAATCCATATTTAGAGCATTCTTCCAGCCAAAGCAGTCTGCTCCAGCTATGCTAACTCCACCCCAATCACCATCTTCTGGATCAGCCGGCTGCCCGTTATTTTCAATATCACCACCATGCTCATCATCTTTCCATGATGTAAGAATAGAATTTTGACCAAGTTTTATAAGTCCATTACTGTCATTTGTTTCCAAATAGAAACCATTATTGAATTTTACTATTACATCATTATCATCATCACCAATATTAAGAAGACCACCTGCATCTACTGAAACCCATGTACCGTGTGCTGCAAAATATGGAAGTTCTGTAACCATCCAGTTTACAGTTTTTCCCTGCTTAATATATTTACCACAATACATAACAATTGCCTGATTAATATTTTTTATATTTTCATCATCTGGATTATGGAATATATTTGAAGTATCTACAGAATAATTTGCAGAAACATATAAAGGCCAGTCATTATTATAGAATACATTATTCTTTACTACAGATTCATTTGCATCTTCATCTATTCTCAAAGCACCACTGAATTCATCATTTGATTTATTATCTGTAAAGACACAATTCTGAACAGTTGTTTTTGCTTTAAGTATTAAAGCGGATACGTTGGCATAGCGGAAAATAGCATAATTAAATTTAGAACCTTGGGCACCAGAAATCTCAATACCTTTCCAATCACCTTTTTCTGCCGTAGTTGCACTGCCCTTATGTTCAGGAATATCAATACCAGCTGCATGATCAAGATAAGATGTAAAAATTACAGGAGCGGTCTCTTCATCTGTGATAGAACCATTTACTGTTATTGTTCCGCTGCCACTTGTTTCAAGATAAGCATCCTTATCAAATTTAACTACAGTTCCTTTAGGAATTACAAGCGAACTTTCAACACTGACCCAACTCTTAATAAAATAAGTATATGTTGAATCCCAAGTTGTGTTTGTGGTTATATAATCTCCATTATATCTTATAATATTACTTACCGTTATATCATAAGCATAAGTCCAGGCAGATTCAGTTTTTCCGTTCTTTGAATTGGTTACTTTACACCAGTAATATGTTTTTTCAACTTCTTCATTTGGAGCTGTGTATTTAAAGGTAGCTTTATCTTCACCAGAAATAGCAGAAGCTTTATCCGTATAATTTTGTGTACCCTTATACCACTGATAAGAAAGACTACCGCCATCATCAACAGAAGCTGTAACTGTCAAAGTTTTTTCGTCACCATAATGCAATGTTGCTGAACCACTGCCATAATCAGCAATTTCTACAGACGGATAATCAGGACCATCAAGTTCTGCCTGTGGTAAAAGTTTTCCTAAAATTGCATCACAACCTGTTAATGCAATAACTAAAGAAGAGATAATTAAAACTTTAAATAATGAATGTTTTGCAAGTTTCATATGAACCTCCTGAGATTCGAATAAAGCATTTAAAATAGATTGATTATACTTTATTCTATCATGCATTTTTTATTTTTAAAGAAAAAAAATACCGGACAAGGAGCTGCCCGGTAGATTTTGGAGAGGTTAATCGATTAAATCTGACTAGAACTTGTAAGTTCCTGTTGTAATAGTTCCGCCATTGCTGTAAATATCAAAGTTTACAGATTTTTTGGCATTTGAAAGCTCTGTGTAGAACTCTTTAAGATTTGTTACAGGGTTTCCGTTTACGGCTGTAATTACATCACCATTCTGTAAGCGGAGACTTGCTGCAGGAGATTTTTCTTCTACGTTTGTAACTACAACACCTTGTACTCGCTTGTCATCAATCTTTAACTGTTCGCGAACTTCATCGGTAAGCAGGGAAGCGACAAATCCAGGCCACATTCTGCTGTTCTGAATATCAGCATCCTTTGCTCTTTCCTCTATTTTAACCTGAATAGGAGCCTGTCTGATTCCACCACGCAATACAATAAAGGTTGCAGTCGAACCGGCTTCGAGAGTACCGACATCGCGGACAAGCTGATTTGTACTCTTAACTTTCTTACCGTTCAATTCAATGATATAGTCACCAGGTTTAATTCCGGCTTTGAAGGCAGGAGAATTGGTAAATACTTCGGCAGCAAAGGCACCATCTATATCTGATACGCCTAAATCTTCCTTATATTCTTTAGAAATATCAACTAAAGAAACGCCTACCCAACCGTAAATCACTTTTCCATTTTTGATAAAGGAATCGATTGAGCTCTTAATATTATTGATAGGAATTGCAAAACCTAAGCCCTGTGAACCGCCAGACTGAGAAGCAATCCAGGTATTGATTCCAATTACTTCGCCGTAAATATTTACAAGAGGACCACCAGAGTTTCCCTGGTTGATTGCAGCATCTGTTTGAATGTAATCGCTAATTGCAGACATGTGGCTTTCTGAACGACCAACAGCACTTACAATTCCCTGAGTTACAGACTGTGAATATCCGAGTGGAGCGCCAAAGGCAAGACAGATATCACCAGGGCGAACATCATCGGAATCACCCAGCTTTGCTACAGGAATTGACTTATCTTTTGATTCAAAAGAAACCAGTGCAATATCCATGCGGCTGTCTGTTCCAACAAGTTTTCCTTCAAACTCACGTTCATCATTTAACTTTATGCTGATTTTTGTAGCACTTCCGGCAACATGATTATTTGTAAGTACGTAATAAGTATTTCCTGCGTTGCGTACAATTACACCAGAGCCCAAACCTTTTGATTCATATTCCTTCTGACGATTTTTGTTGTCCTGGTTAGGTGTACCAAAGAACCATTCAAAAGGACTTGTCATTCCACCAAATGGGTCTGTATAAGTTTTTGTTTCGGTAACATCAACTTCTACAACAGCAGGCAAAAGAGTATCACTTACAGAACGAAATACAGTCTGCAGAGAACTAACTATAGATAAGGCTTCGCTTGAAGCAGGAGTTTTTTTAGGTGGGTCAGCAAAAACTGAGACAGCAAGTAAACTTAAAAGGATTGAGCTAAAAATAAGTTTTGTAAACTTTTTCATTTTATTACCTCGTATCATCAATCATTTTTTGAGAAGAAATGAACTTTATGTGCACTTTCTGTTCATTTCTTCTTTTTAAAATATAACTACAGACTGAAAAAAAGGTAACAAAAATCGTATCGTTCAAGAAAAAATTAACGTTAAGCTTTATAATTTAAGTCCGTAAGAACTTCGGTATGGTCGGCAAAAACGGCTACAGTGTGTTCTTCGTGGCAGGAAACTTTTTTGTCTTTTGTGATTACTGTCCAGCCGTCTTTTGCTGTGTAAACATCAGGTACGCCAAGATTTATCATAGGTTCAATGGCAAGGACCATTCCAGGTTTTATTCTTGGATTAAGTCCACGGGAAGGACAGTTTGGAACGCTTGGATCCTCGTGAACATCCAGACCTACACCATGACCGCAATAATCATAAACAACACCGTAACCATGTTTACTTGCAATTTCGTAAACTGCATTGGAAATATCACTAATTCGGTTTCCGACTACACAAGCAGCAATTCCGGCTTTAAGACATTCGATGGTAACTTCGTGGAGTTTTTTTACTTCTGGAGAAACCTTGCCAATTTCAACTGAATGACAGGTATCGCTTATATATCCGTCCAGATTGATTCCAACATCAAGACTTACTAAATCACCTTCATGAATAACTTTTTTCTTTGAAGGAAGGCCGTGAATAACTTCTTCGTTTACGCTGATACAAACGGCACCGGCAAAATCTTCCTGCCACCAGGCTGGTCTTCCACCGTGAGATAAAATATAGTTTTTAAAGAGCATATCAATATCGTGAGTTGTCATTCCAGCATGGATTTTTGGGATTAATTCGTTAAACATATCTGCCGTAAGATGGCATGACTTTCTTATTCCTGCAATCTGTTCTTCTGTCTTTAAATGAATCATATTATTCTCCAAATTATGAAGGTGAGTTTATCACTAATCAAAAAAAATTACTATATGTTAGTGAAAACAAACCAAAGACAATCGTCAAGTCTTCTGTGCTGCCTGTAAGCAAATCTCTGCTGTTGTTTTATCGCCCAAACGCATGTATTCCTCGCTCATTTTTTTTAGAAAAAAAGAATCATTAGCACGCCCAAAACCTAAATCCAGGGCACGCTCATAAACGTCAAGGGCAAGTTCATCGGGGATAACACAGTCTATATTTTTTTTAAGAATATTCAGGGTAAAAGAAAGAACTTCGGGAAAGAAAATATAAAAATAGGTGTAGGAATATTCCATTTTAATAATCTGTTCCAAAAGGATGATTGCATCGTAATATTCGCCACGGATAACCAGTTCCTCTGCAAGAATATAGCCGTAGTCCATAAAATCTTCGCGGGTAAAATAATCTTTAAGGGTAAAATCGGCATGGGTCATCTGCATACGCTTGAACTCAGCAACAGCTTCATCTTCCTTTTGATGCATGAGTGTATAAAAAATCAGTTTTGCACGGCTTTCCATATCATCGCGGGCAGACAACCATTTATAATAATCAAAGGAATCTGCATTTGCATGATTTTTACGGATTTTTACAAAGAAGGATTCATCAAAAATTGAACGCTGGCGGGTATCCGAAAGAACACGATAAGCATTTACAACCTGATTGAACTCATCGGTCAAAGAAACGTCGCCTGTTAAATCGGGATGGAGAAGCTTTACTTTTTCACGATAGGCCCTTTTTATTTCTGATAGAGTTGCATTCTGTCTTACACCAAGAACTTTGTAAAAATTTGTCATTGGCTTAGTTTAGAACAATTTGAACAGTGATTCAATATCTGGTTTTTGCACCATAAGAACCGGACATTTTGCATTCAATAAAACTTCAGTTCTATGAGTTGAAAGGACATTTCTTGCAGGACTGTGATATACATTTGCTTTTGTCTTTTCCTTTCCGCCTAAAATAAGAATATCTGCCTTGTATTTTTCGGCTGCCATGACAATTTGAGTAGAAACGTTTCCTTTAAGGAGTTCTGTTTCGGCATTGAGACCTTTTAATCTTGCAAGTGATTTTGCATATTCAAGACTGTTTTTTCCTTCTGAATTTAAATCAGTGGTAAAATCCTGCTGCTCTTCCTTTATTAAAATCTTATTTATTCCCAGATAACGGATTGTCGCAGAATCTACAACGTAAATAAATTTGAGCTGGGCATTATAACTTTTTGCCAGCATGATTGCATACATTGCCGCATGAATAGAATTTTCTGTACCGTTGATTGCAACAAGTATTTTTTTTACAAAATCTTTCATACTCAATCCTCGCCTTATGATTATTTTCGGCTAATCCTTCTTCTGAGTTGAATTTTTGCGTTTGAGTGCCTTCAAAACAAAAATATTCTCACGTTCACGCTCTTCAAGAACACTTTCTATATAAGTTTTTGTTTCCTGGGCCTGAGGAATAATCATTTTATCCAAAGCGTTTACTCGGCGTTGAGTGCGTTTCACCTCTTCTGCCAGTCGCCACACAATGGTACGGATAGAAGCCATCTGAGTAAGCAAACCGAGAAGTTCAAAAAATTTCATGATAGTTTCATCCGTGTTGGCGTAGGTTCCAAAAAAGGAATAAAAAAGTTCTTTTTGCGGCAATTCCACATCAATTGTTTCAAACTGCATTCCACCTACAGTAACAACTTTTTCGTTCATATCAAAATCATAATGAATACCATGAGAAATACGTTCAATCTGGTCGGCACCGTCTAGCATGAGCATTCTTTTAAATGACGGATATGCCTGTTTGATTACAGAATCGATTTCGGTCTCAAGCAGCTTTACCTGTTCAACCAGATGCATAAGCTCGCGGACAAGGATTTCGCGTTTTTCTTCAAGAAGCTCATAACCGTTGGTAGAAACAGCTAGCTGGTCCTTTATTGCGAGAAGATTTGATTTTGTAGGTGAAACATTCAATTTTGCCATATATTTAGTCCACCGCTACATGCCCGGTTCAGTTTGGCCTGCACCAGAATATTTTTCTATAAACTCAGGCTTGATTCGTGTAAGCTCTTCCACAGGAAGCTCTTTAAGAATATCCCAACCTATAGTAAGTGTATCTTCTATTGTTCGATCTTCGTATTCACTTTGTCCAAGGAACTCATTTTCAAAGCGTTCACCAAAGCGGAGATATTGTCGGTCCAAATCACTTAATTCTTCTTCACCAATAATTGCAGCAAGATTTCTGATTGTTTTTACTTTTGAATAAGAAGCAAACAACTGGGAAGAAAGATTTGCATGATCTTCGCGGGTCATATCAGGGCCAATACCGTCTTTCATAAGGCGGGAAAGACTTGGCAGGCCGCTTACAGGTGGATAAAGTCCCTTCTGGAATAATTCGCGGTCAAGTACAATCTGGCCTTCTGTAATATAACCGGTAAGGTCAGGAATTGGATGAGAAATATCATCATTAGGCATAGTGAGAATTGGAATCTGTGTAATTGAACCTTCACTGCCTTTGATTTTACCAGCGCGTTCATAAAGTTCTGCAAGGTCTGAATAAAGATAACCAGGATAACCTTTTCGTCCAGGAACTTCTCCACGCGTGGTTGAGATTTCACGAAGGGCTTCGCAGTAGTTTGTCATATCTGTCATAACAACAAGAACATGCATTCCTTTTTCAAAAGCAAGGTATTCTGCGGCGGTAAGGGCACAGCGCGGGGTAATAATTCGTTCAATACTTGGCGCATCTGCAAGAGATTGGAACATAACAACGTTTGCAAGTACACCTGACTCTTCAAAAGTGTCAACAAAGAACTTTGCAACATCATATTTAATACCCATACCTGCAAAAACCATTACGAACTTTTCATCGCTGTTGCGGAGTTTTGCCTGTCTGATAATCTGGGCTGCAAGTTTATTATGAGGAAGACCGTTTCCAGAAAAAATAGGAAGCTTCTGTCCTCGTACCAGAGAGTTCATTCCGTCAATTGCAGAAATACCTGTCTGAATAAAGTCTCGCGGATAGATTCTTGCAAAAGGATTGATTGGATTTCCATTTACATTGCGTTTTTCTGAACTGAAGATTTCAGGGTATCCGTCAATAGGCTCGCCAAGTCCGTTGAATACTCGTCCCAGCAAGCCCTCTCCTACTCTAAGCTCCAGAGGTTCATCTAAAAACTCAAACGTGGATTCATCAAGATCAAGACCTGTTGTACTTCCAAAAATCTGAACGATTGCGGCCTTTTCTGAAATATCAACTACTTTTCCTGTTCTTTTGTTACCATTTCTGTCGCGGACACATACGGTTTCGTTATAAAAAATATTTTCCGTACGCTTTAAGGCAATAATTGGTCCGTCTACAGAAGAAACTCCACGATATTCTACACCTTTCATATTCTACTCCAAAATCTCTTTTGCTTTCAGATTACTTTCGCTTCGGAGAATAAACTCTTTCCAATTCGGAAAGCTGTTCATTCATGCGTACCCTGATTTCTTCAATTTTATCAATCTGGTCATTTGAATACTGCATTTTAATTCTGACCAGCTCATCACATACAGGAAGATTTGCAACTCTTACCAGCAGGGCCTGATTTTTAAGAAGGGCGTCGGCACGGTTGTAATATTCCATAATCAAATCAAGGATTAAAATCTGCTTTTCTATTGAACAATATTTATCGATATCATCAAAAGCATTCTGCTGCAAAAATCCTATTTTAATCATATCAGCAACTTTTAAAATCAAACGCTGGGTTGGTGGCAGAGCATCTGGTCCAATAAGTCGGACAATCTGCTGAAGCTTTTGTTCGGTTTTAAGCAAATCAAGAGCCTGCTGTCTGAGTTTAGCCCAGAGAGGATTTTTTACTTCCCACCAGTCGCGGACTTCTTCTGCATATTCTGAATAGGAATCTATCCATCCGATTGCAGGATAATGTCTGGCGTTTGCTAATTCCCTGTCCAGTGCCCAGAAACAGCGGATAAAGCGTTTTGTATGCTGGGTAACAGGTTCACTAAAGTCACCACCTGGAGGAGAAACAGCTCCAATAACAGAGACAGAACCTTCCTGACTGTTCAAGGTTGTTACTCGTCCTGC
>JAEEGK010031050.1_pt1 | contig 10549 bp, 4 predicted proteins | sample 8958771 | NCBI WGS metagenome assembly JAEEGK01 (sample SAMN16246547, study PRJNA631951) | gut metagenome | biome: gut microbiome; feature: rumen; material: SC-attached | host: Bos | place: Iran: Karaj | collected 2018-10 | reverse complement strand
TGCCCGTCCGACGCATTCCGCGCCATGTCAACTAACCGGAGGCTTAAAATGGCACTTCAATTCTATAACACTGCATCGCGTAAGAAAGAAATTTTCACACTTCCTGAAGGCGTTCCCGCCGTGCGCATGTACTGTTGTGGCCCGACGGTGTACCATTTCGCTCACATCGGCAACCTCCGCACTTACATTTTTGAAGACTTCCTGGTCCGTACGCTCAACTACTACGGCTACAAGGTGAACCACATCGTGAACATCACCGACGTGGGCCACTTGACCAGCGACGCCGACTCCGGCGACGACAAGATGGAAAAAGGCGCTGCCCGCGAAGGCAAGTCCGTATGGGACATCGCGAAGTTCTACACCGACGCCTTCATGGCCGACTGGCACCGCCTCAACATCCAGGAACCGACCCGCTGGACGCCTGCCACGCAGCACATCCAAGAACAGATTGACTTGGTGAAAACGCTCGAAGAAAAGGGCTACACCTACCGCACTAGCGACGGCATCTACTTCGACAGTCTCAAGTTCCCGCGCTATGCCGATTTTGCTCGCCTCGACGTGGAAAACCTCCGCAAGGGTAGCCGCATCGACATGGGCGAAAAGCACAACGCTACCGACTTCGCATTGTGGAAGTTCAGCCCGAAGGACAAGAAGCGCGCTATGGAATGGGACAGCCCGTGGGGCGTCGGTTTCCCCGGCTGGCACATCGAATGCTCCGCCATGGCCATGAAGTACAACGGCCCGACGCTCGACATCCACTGCGGTGGCACCGACCACATCCGCGTGCACCACACGAACGAAATCGCCCAGAGCGAATGCGCCAACGGCGTTCAGTTCAGCCGTTTCTGGATGCATGGTGAATTCCTCCGCACCGCTAGCGAAGAAAAGCTGGAAGACGGCACCACCGAACAGAAGTTCGGCAAGATGAGCAAGTCCAGCGGCGAATTCTTGACGGTCTCGCTTCTCATGGACCGCGGTTTCAACCCGCTCGACTACCGCTTCTTTGCTATCGGCAGCCACTACCGCAACTACCTGAACTTCACTTGGGAAGCCCTCACCGGCGCCAAGGAAGCATTCAAGAGCTTGCACAAGAAGACGGACCCGCTGATCGGCAAGGCTACCGCAATCACAAGCGAAGCCGCTAAGGCATTCCAGAACGAGTTCAAGGACGCCATCGGTGACGACCTGAACATGCCGCGCGCCCTCGGTATCATGAACACGATGCTCAAGAGCGATATCGACGATGGTGAAAAGGCCGCACTCGTGATGGACTTCGACAAGATCTTTGGTCTCAAGCTCGACCAGCCGCGTGAAGAATATGCTAAGAAGGGCGCTAACGATGAAATCGATACCGCCAAGATCGAAGCATTGATCGCCGCCCGTAAGGAAGCCCGAGCCAACAAGAACTGGGCCGAAAGTGACCGCATCCGCGACGAACTTGCCGCGATGAACATCGTGATCAAGGACAGCAAGGAAGGCACAACCTGGAGCGTGAAGGAATAAGAGGCTTGAGGTCGGGCCTTACGGCCCTTTGAGGTATGAGGTTGGTAATCAGGTCACTGAGCCCGCAACAAAGTGCGGGGTGACAAAAGCAAAAGAAAAATTTTAATGTCGTTTACTATAAATTTGTCATGCCCGCCATTGAGCGGGCATTTCTTTTTATACAAACATATTTCTAATTACATTCATAAACATAAAGCTTGCCAACACTACAAGTTGAGGGTACTGTCAACTCCATCACAGATTTTGCTGTAATCGAAGTACCAGCAACATAACCACAATTGAATTTAGAACCATTAATTTCTATTAATCCTGATCCAGTTGTTTCTTCTACTTGTACTTTATGACACGACTTTTGTGTATTTAGATGATAGCAACCATCATTGGCTTTAGGATTGAATGTAATCATTTTATTGTTATTGTATTGATCGATAATCCAATCAGAGTTCGAACAACTTGCAAACTCCACATCAAATTCACATGACGCTTCTCGATTATATTCATTCGGGTCGGTAGCTGTAAACGTGTATTTCTTTGTTCCTGATGCGCCTTCATCAGAGAAGGTAAATCTACGACCATCCTTTGTCGGCGTTATATTGCCAATTCGATATTCGCAATCATCACAGTTGCTAACAGAGATATTTACAGAAACGTTATTCGGATTCTGATTGGAAACTGTTGCTGTCGGGCACGCCACGACAACATTTGGCCTTGCATACGTTACCTTGAAAGAACAAGTACCAACATGTCCCTTATTATCAGAAGCCTCAAACGTGTAATACTTATCTCCCGTAGTACCAGCACCAGGCGGATTGAAGGTAAAGTTAAGGTTGTTACTCTTACCTTGTTCGGTTTCATATTCATCAAAAACCCTATAAGTGCACGGATTACAATTTCGTACACTGGCATTGGTTACAGAAACCGGACTGGCCGGGTCTTGATTCGAGACATCGGAAGGACATGTAATGTCAATTCGAGGAACAAACGTTACATCGAACGTGCACTGATGACTTTGACCATCTTTTGTAGCCTTTAACGTGTAAGTCATTGTTCCTGTTCCGCTCAAATGGTAGAAATACAACTCGTTGTTTTCATTTTTCCTTTCACGGCCATACAAGATATCAATTCGACAATCCGATCCAGAGCAATTTTCAATCGTAGCGTTCTCCACACTAATTTTATCCTCAGGATACTGGCTTGTTATAGCGCTCGGGCATGTGACTCTAGGCGCTACAGCAGAGCTACTCATCGCCTCAGAACTACTCGAAACATCATCTTCGGCACTGCTCATCGCTGCCGAGCTGCTACTTGAAACAGGCTCTTTATCAAACGGCAAATGGCAACCCGGAACAGCCACACCATTCAAATAAAGTTGTGCAGAATATCCAGCGGCAATATCATGTCCCGGAATAGGATGCTCAAAATGATCCTTCTTATTACCTTTTTTAGGGTCCTTTGGTTCTCTTTTGACTTCCTTACCAAGAGGATCAAATACGACCACTTGAATTTTCCATTCAGAGCCATCCGTAGCAGGAGTCACATCGGCAGAGAATTTGTAATTTTTTTCTTTAGGATCATTTGATTCCAGTTGGCAATTCGTCACTTCCGCGGCGTTTGCATTCGCAACCGTTACAGTACCGCATTCCTTCGCTTCACCGCCAAATACGCTGATGTAATATGTATAAGTACCAAGCGGCAATGCAGGAAGTTCATTAACGGTAGGAGTCCATACGCCTTTTGAAGTAATAGTGCCAGAAACAGTTTCTTTGTCTGCAATCCTAGCGGTATATTCACAACCGCCACTCGGGCAACCCGTAAGAGTAAAGTTCAAAGTCGGCATTCCTTCACCCGTTTCCACTACAGTCTTGTCATCCTCAATACTACATGATACAGTAACAGGAGAAATGGCTACAGGTTCAGTCACGCAACTCACTTCACCGCCATCATTGCTTTTTGCCTTGATTACAAAGGAACGTTCAATATCATTCCCTGTAGAGTTGGCGAGGTTATACAAATCTTCATCTTCTTTAAACGTAAAGAATCCATCACTCGGGCACGAAACATTTTCCATTTTCGCAGTATTTCCATCGAAAACAGAGCAACCATTTGCGGCAGCGCCTTCAATGTTCGTTATCGTCGAAGTCAACTTCCAAGAAATGCCATTATATGTCGCATTGCAATTGCGTATGCCAAGCGCATTCGGGCAAGAAGACACGATAGAATTCACTTGATACGGGTACAGCGAACTTTTCAGCACAACCGATTTTACCGCTTGCGGATTAAACGATTCCACGTTAGCCATATCATTGACGTCAAAGGATTGAGTTCCATTTGTATTAATTTCTCTCGGAAGGCTAAGAACGCCATTTTCATCCTTCAAGTACAAATTAATTTTATCATTTTCCGATTCCGTGAATTCCGAAATATCAATCCACAACGTAGAGCCACGAAGGTTGACTATACCATCATGATCATTGACAGGAATTTCAATTTCCTGATCGGCACTAGCATATTCGGGATATAAAGAATTCAGAATTTCGGCATTTTGAGAACAACCTGTGATTTCTCCGACCCAGAACGTACCACAACTGCTCCAAGTCCCGTCAAGACTCGTCTGGTGATCAGCACAAGTAATCTTGACTTTTGCATCATTGATAGCCCTGTTCATCGTAATTGGGCGACCGAAAGTATTATACGAATACGTTTGAATCGAGCCGTGCTCTCCTTTTTCCGAGAAGTTGTATATCGAATCACTTAGTTGTGCACCAAAGTAATTGCCATCGATATCATATTCTTCTCGCCAAGACTTAAACCAGTCTTTATTAAATTGATGTCCAACGCATCCCGTCGAGGAATTTCCTGTACTGTTGTCACATCCATTGTAATAATAAGACACCGTACAATTATGTTCTTCGTACCAGCTAGAAACGCCGACCCAAGGCGAAACGTCCTTATTCTTCGGAACAATGCCGCCAATATAATTTGCAGCAAAGGAGCAGTTGATTCTCGGATTATCAAAGCATTCTTCTATAAAGTAATAGCTACTCCAACCAATGTCATATATTTTGAACGACGGGTCAGAGATATCAAACCCTACGTAACGAGCATGTTCATCACGCGATCCCAAATAAGTGGAAATATCCATTTCCGCAGAAGCGGTATAACCATCAACAGTAGCAATTATCAGCAATTGGTTTTCCAAAGTAAGATCGATTTTCAATTTAATCATGGATTCCGCATCCATGCTAATCGTACCTGAAGATGCTGTTTTAAATGTCGTATTGGTACAATTTTCGTTTATCACAGAATTACCGCTAGCAGAACCTTTACAAACGCGAGCCGTCAAGGCCTTGCCCTTGCTCGCATTGCCATAAATGTTCAAAAGCGTATAGGAACTTGCCGTCGCATCGGAACTGAAAATAAAGCCAGAATTCAAACTCTTGGTGTTATTTTCCAAAACAGTAGTTTGAATCATAGTCGTCATGGAACCATGAATACCGGCTTCCTTTGTACTTAAAATAATAGTAGAGCTTTCGTTAAGCATGTCGCTACCAGACCTGATGTATCCATTTTGAATCACGGGAGCGATGTTCGCACCATTGCCGTTATTTGGATACATGAGCTGCCAATCGGCATTAGCTCCAGACACAGTGCAAGAGGAACCATTTCCACCTTCGCAAGTGTTGATGCAATTCGTAGTTCCACCAGAGCAGAACGCAGTCAGTTCCGTAAAGTCTTCATAGAAGCAGTGATCGTCTTTATCGTTAAACACCGCAGTAAGCGTGTTGTTTGCCGTAATCTGAGGCAACACAAATTCAAGACTTCTCATTGCAGGAACAGGGCAGTTATCGCCTTCGCATTCCCAACGAGAAAGTTTATCATTGCCCTCTATAGTATAATCAGCCTTAACAGTCCACCCCGCATACACATAGCAATCAAGGTCACCCTCACTATTATTCTTGCAAAAATCAATATTCGACGTTATGTCTGTATATTCATCTCCGCCAGTTTTGTAATAAACCGAGACATGAGTACCTTCATTTTCAATGTCTTTTGTCTTTACTGTCAACTTATATTGTTTGCGCTTTAAAGAAGCGTAGAGCCAGTATTCGCTATTTTCTACCGTGTTTGTAATGGTATTGTTCTCTGTCGGCAATACAAGTTCACAATAGTTCGGAATACCGCTGTTTTGAGCCTTTAACGATATAGAGGTATTTACACCAACATTCCATTTATTGTTTTCATCAATCACAGAAACATTTGTTCCAGAAGCCCTGATCCATTCCCCAGAAACCAAGTCATCACAATCAGGCGCTCTCACAATTTCATTAAAAGGCTTTTCAAGGCAAAGCGTTTGGTTTTCTGTTTTACTACAGTATTGACTAATAGAACCTCTTTGAACAGTGACATAGCCCGTCATAATCACGCGTTCCGAAGACGGTGCAGCAATCGTGCAACCATTCAGAGGTGGCATTAAATGGAAATAGACACTACCCTGCCGTGCCGAAGCGTCCGTCGTTACCGTAAACAAATTCACATTTGTATTCGGCGTCAATGTCAAAGTATAAACTGTTTCAGAACTTGATTCACTACGAATCACCGTCTGCACATTAGGCGTTACAGTCCATCCTTCTGGAGCTTTGGAGACAGAAATATCAACTTGTACAGGTTGCGGATTGGTAGCCTCTCCGACTGTAGCCGACACGATTACAGTACCGTCATTCGAGATTTCCGCAGTAGGCGCATTCAAACTCACTGTCGGAGTTTTCCCGGTTTCGCCACTTACGACAACATAGAACGGCAAATCTCCGTATGTTTGGCTATTGCATTTGCAGTTGTAAATGCCCTTCGTGAGCAGATTGTCATTTGTATAGAGTTTAGTTGTCGTATTCAATGCAGGATTGCAAGTCACTTCTGGCGGATTCGCATCTTTTGCGCCATTCAGATAAACAACACTGTAATAATCAGAAAGCTTTCCTACAGGATCCTTGGTCAAATAAATGACTCGCGGGAGAACAATAGCAGAAGGCGCAATGGCAGCTGGAGCGTCATCGCCAGATTCTTCAACTTTTTCCTTCGTCTCGTATTGCGATTCTAGTGTAATTCCAAGTTGAGGAGAAGTGGCTATATAATAATCATCATATACAGTCGGCCCTGCAATAAGACCTTCTTCATTAACTTCTTCTCCAAGAACCAACTTTGTATATTCCGGGTTTTCTTTGATGATACCCGCAGAAATTAATGATTTTAAGACGTCTCCATCAAATTCTAGATTACATCCGCCTTGATACTTTTGCAGCTTTTTCTTATCTGCCATGACAACACTTCCCTTAATGTGAAGTTGCCAAATTTCACCAATGTCTTCTTTGGAGAAAATCAAGTAACTATCGCCATCACCGCCTTTCCGTCCTTGAAGCTGTCCACTAGCACCTTCCAAAGTTCCCTTTTCCAAATATAGCATTACAATGCTACCTGATGCAGTTGGAGGCAATATTGTTTGTCCCACAGCTTTTGGTGCATAAAAAACAAATTTTCCATCCAAAGCTTCATTCACACTATTAATACCATAGGGATCATTCCATTCGATAATTAAATAATCATTATATAGGATACTCTTTTTTTCGCTATAGCATGTATTTAATTTTTGAACGACATCATTCGTAAATTCAAAACTATTTTCTATACCACAAATTTCATTAGCTTTAGCCTTCTTCCAATCATCTTCATTTTTCGTTACAATGGGTTGTGGAATACGTCCCGGCTCTGGCCCAGGATTATCCTTTTTTATCATTTTTCCATATAAATTCATTTTTTCAATATTCGGCCAATAATTGTCCCCAATGTTTTTCAAAACATTGTCCGTTGACTTCCATTCGGTAACACGTTGAGTAGAAATACCTGCAGCCTCAAAAGAGAAAATTCGCCCTCTTTTACATTTTTCCGTATCTTCTTTACAGTACTCTTCATTATTTGCAAAGGTGCTACGTGTATATCCATTCATATAAACACCATATTTATAATTGGTGTTATTTTCAAATACATTCACCTCAAATTGAGAATTGTTGTATTGGAAAACATTGCCACCTACAGAAAAAATGCGTTTTCCGTCTTTGTCTCCACAATCAGCTCTATTCTCGTTAAATATGTCCTTATCACTACAATGAGCCTTCATTTTGTATGGTAAATACAAATTTTTTCCAACATAAAAACTCGTTTGATTGTAAGCGTTATCATGTTGTAATTCAAGTTGTTCTTCTACTTTTTTTGTAAAAACCCAATTTTTGTACACATAAACGTCAGCAGAATCAACAGGTGTAGAAGTGCCGTAATAAGGATCCTGATAATGCATCTTTTTTACCATACGGCCACCCAATGTAAAATTGCCTTTAACATGAACTTTACATTTGTCACTAATATTGCCATTTACATACAAATCACCGAAAACATTTATTGGACGACCATCTGGACACGTTACATTTCCTCCAATATAAATAACAGACGTATCAATTCCCTCAGTTCCATATGTGACATCACCATCAGTCTCTAAATTTTTAGCAAGATAAAAATCTCCATAATGATAAACGGTACCACCATATTTCGTACTGCCAGTAACAATCATATCTCCTTTAACTACAGGGTTATTGCTGTACGCCCAGTCTCCGTTGATATTGCCCGAGCCGATAGTATCTGTTCCCGTAATACCTTCACTGCCGCCATGGAAAGCCTTGTTGAATGTAATAGACAAGTCTTCTTGAGGCACTTTTACACGATACAAACCACTGACATTGAGAATTGCTGCTTCCGAGTGCGAAGTACCGTTGCGAGAGACACCTTTTGAAAGCAATTTAAGTTTTACGATATTGGCATCCGTCGTATCGACAGCCGTCAACCAAACTGAATTACTTTGTCCATCACGATTAAACGGATGCAATACGGAATTAAGCGAAACAGGCTTTTTGCCGTCAAAGAACTGCTTGACAATACCGCCAACGTCATTCGCGTGGTTAGACATCCAAGCTCGTGCGTCATCGATTCCCGCAAGGGCTGTTTGATACGCCTCCTGCCGTTGCAATCTGGCCGCACTAGAGCGGTTTTCAGAAGTGAGCCATTTGAATGTTGCCGTTGCAGCAATAGTCGCCACAAGCATGAACAAAAGAACAGTTATTAAGGAAACACCCTTCTTTGATTGAAACATAACCGAACCAAACCTCGTTAATCTTTGCTTCCGTTGCTCGGAACAGGGATGACTAAAGAAACATCGCTGGACTCACCATTAACGCCCACCGATAAATCAACGCGCATTGCTTTAACGTATTTTTTCTCGGAAATCTCAATTGGATTGCCGCTGAATGTATAATTCGCGGACTCCACTTTCTTTAAGACAACATTTGCAATTTTTATTTTTCCATTGGCAACACTTGGAGAATAGCAGGCAAACGTAAAAGCAAGGCAAAGTTCAGGAATTTTATTTTTCACCCTAAACCGGAAAATTCTCTCACGTTCGGCAGTACCCGTCGTCGTTGGCGGATAAAAGGAAAAATCGCTAATTTCGCTCGGACGCGTGGCATCGTTTTTATACCGGAACCCGACAGACATAAAGTCATGTCCCGGGCGGAACAACCGGCTCCCATCACCCGTATGCGGCATGGAAAACGAGAGTTCGTATTCTGCGTTGGAATCCAGCGTTACCGTTTTGCACAAAGATTGCCAATTACCGGCAGCTCCATTCGCTTCGGCAAAAAATGCCTGATTTGCATTCTTTCCACCCGCAATAACCGATTCATTCTCATAATCATAATTGATGGCAAATCCCGACAGTTCTATGGAAGAGCCGCCTTCAGCAGGATTGACAGAGAAAAATACAAGGTTGTCTATACCATATCGCGGAACCAATCTAAAATTTTTGATAGCCGGATCCGTCGACGGCAAGACATGAGAATATTCATTTTTTGTTCCAGGTTCAGCAGCAATTACTTCGAATTTTTTGACACCATCAGCGATGGAAACTGGGCTAGAACCATTTTTTAGACAGTAATCCGTATCTTCTGTTCCGGTAACGGTCTTACACGTTCTTTTAAGAGTGCCGTCTTCCACAAACCACGACACTTCTTCTACGGCTTCAAAATCGCCATCTCCGCTAGATTTGTAACGAATGCGGCGCATTGTTAGTTTGTCTAGACCAGTCCCGCCATCATTCTTTGTGATGATATACGACGAGAGATCGTCATCAGTTTCTTTTATATAAACATCTTCATTTACAAGAAGTTCTTTTGAAGAAGCATCTTCATAGCTCTTCGCGCCCATTTGGGCGATATCTTCTTTGAGCAAATTGCTTACGTTACCTGCAATTTCATTCGCCCGAAGCATCCCTTGCACGCGCCCGTGCATTTTGGCGCTATCGCTAAACGCTTGCCCTGCAATAAGGACAATCACCCCAAGCAAACCTATGTAAACCATAAGCTCTATAAGGGTAAAACCAGATTTTACCTTTACTAAAATCATCTCAATTCCTTAACTCCAATTACTTGGGCACAAAGATACGTTTTTTCAACGGAAAATGAAAAAAAATATTTTCATAACACATAGAAATAAGAAAAAAGCCCATATTAATGGAAGCTAGCTCACAAAGCCACAATTTCAGCGTATTTTAATAAGAAAAACAAAACTTATTAAAGAGATTTTTATACCATTTCAAATAAGACTAGCCCCAAAAACTTCGTCATCCCCGCGCAGGCGGGGATCTATTAGCATCCTTGCAAACTATTGCATGCCAAATGAGCGAAAACCAAACCGACCTCTTGCTTTTCTTGAACGACTTTGTTAGATTATTGGCAAGGTTCTAATGAACTGACTTTGTTTTATCATTTATTATATCGTTTGCTATATCCTTTCTTATATCGTTTGTTATATGAATTTATCTCTAAAAAGAGAAAGGAAATTTCATGTCAGAAAACAATGGCATCATGCCGGCCAGTTTGGCTGATAGGGACCTCTATCGCGAACAATGGGTCGATAAGACCGTCGAAGAAATCAAAAAACACAAGTACCT
>JAEEGK010031049.1_pt1 | contig 10549 bp, 6 predicted proteins | sample 8958771 | NCBI WGS metagenome assembly JAEEGK01 (sample SAMN16246547, study PRJNA631951) | gut metagenome | biome: gut microbiome; feature: rumen; material: SC-attached | host: Bos | place: Iran: Karaj | collected 2018-10 | reverse complement strand
CCCAATCCCCAATCCCCAATCCCCAATCCCCATTTTTATAACACAACAATTTAAATTTTTATGAATTTTTATGAATTTTTAAGATTAATTAAAATTTATTTAAATTTTATAAATTTAATTATATATTATTAATATTAATATGTCTACTTCAATGAAAGGTGATTATGCTTTAGAACAAGAAAAATTTGGAACAGAACAAATTGAAAAAGCAAAAAGCCAAAAGGATAATTTAATGAAAATAGCAAAGAAAATGGCAGAAAGAGAATTAAGTGAATATGATGAAAAAAAAAATGAAGAAATAAATGAAAAAATAACTCAATTAAATCTTAATGATAATCTATTAGAAGAAATTCAAAATAAAGGAAATGAAGAAGTAGAATTAATAAAAAATTCATATAATAATAATAAAGAAAAAGTAATTGATTTTTTATTTAAAAATGTATTAACTGTTAAATATGAAGTTCCTGATGTTGTAAAAGGTTGTTTTGAAGAAAAATTTGGAATAAAAGATGAATAATAAAGTTTTATAACATTTTAATTATAAATATTTATATATTTTAATTTATAGTTAAATAATAAATTATTTAAAATAATCATTTAAATTTTTTTGAATTATTTTATTTCTTGAATTTTTTTTATTAATTATTATTTTTCTTTTTGAATTATCAAAATTTATATTATTATTATTAAAAATTTTTAAATCATTTATTATTTTTTTATCATTTTCTTTAATTATAATTTTTTTATAATTTGTTATTTTATTTGTTGTTATAATGTTAAGTTTTTCTTCTTTTTTTATTTTTTTTTGAATTTCTTGAGCTCTTTTTAAATTTTCATAATAATATTCGTTAGGATTATTTGATATTTTTGTTTTATAATTCATATCATATTTGAATAATTCATTTGAAATTAAATTATCTTTATTATAACATTTTCTTTTTTTAAATATAAATTCGTTAATAATAAAATTATTTTTCATAGATTTTTTGTTCTTCTTATTTTTATTTCGCTTCGACATATTATTTTTTTATATTAAATAAATATGTTAAATTATCTAAAAATTAGAAAATTTATAATTATTAAATTTTAATAAACATATTACAATTAATAAAAACATAAATTGTTTATAATGAAATATATATATAATTATATTATTTTTGATTTATATTATTATTATTAAATTAAATATTAATTTTATATTAATAAAAATAAAATATTATAATTATATATAATTATTATATGAAAAAATTCTATACATATCTAAATGTTGGATCCCATGCTCCTTTTTCTCTAGTATAATCATTTATATAATCATAAGCAGTAGGAATTTTATAAAATCCTGGTCCAGGAACTTCGAATTTTTTATATTTCTTTTTATTTTTAGAAATATTTTCATTATTAATTAATCCTGCCTTTGGAAAAGTAACATTTTTTGCTAAATAAACATCTTGTATTTTATAAAAACCAGGACCTGGGAAATTTTGTTTTTTATTATCTTTTATTATATCTGGTCTAATTCCTCTTCCAATAGTATATACAGGTTCATTTTGTTTATCATTAAAATTAGGATTATATTGACCTGGTCCAGGTTTAACTTCTATTTTTGCTTCTTTTGGTAAAACAGCTATTGTATATCTTGGTCCTTGTGGGAATAAATCATTTTTATAGCTATAAAAACCTGGACCTGGATTTTGTGGTTTAGGTTTATTATTTTTATCATATTGTTTATTATCATCATAATCTTCTCTTGTTGTTTTTCCAAAAGTCCAATCTGGTAATTTTTTGTTTTTAGAACTTGAACTATAATTAATTTTATAATGTCCTGGACCTAATAATGTGTCTTTTTCTTTAACTTTTTTATCACCTGGTCTTAATGAATTACTAATCGAATAAGAAGGGGTATCTGGTCTATAAACTAAATTAGTTTGATAATGTCCTGGGTCAGGAACATTATAATGTTTTTTTGCATATTCATCTAAAGGGTCACTATGATTATACATAACTCTAGAAAAAGAAAAAGAAGGTCCTTCTTTTCCAAAAAATGAACGAATTTCTGAAGGTCCTGGTGTTTTGGTTCTTTGTTTTTTTTTATTTTCATTTATTTTATTTTTAGTTATTTTTCGTTTTAATAACCTTTCAGTTGTAGAAAAAGTCCATTTTGGACTACTTGTACTCATTCCATTTAAATTATATGAATAAGGACCGGGAGTTTTAGTTGTAAATTTATCTATTAAACCTTCCCTTGGTTGAGTTCCAAATTTCGTACCACTTACATCCCAATAATTTTTTTCAGGTAATTTTTCGTAACTTTTAGTTGATTCATTTTTGGTAATGATTTTTTTTGTAGTTGAATGAATAGGGGGTATACTATAACTAGGTCCTTTAACATTGTCAGGTAAATCATATGCTCCTGGTCCCGGTATATCAGGAATAGGGGGTGCTTTGGGGTGTCTTTTTCCTTTTGTTTTTCCATCTACATCATAATTACTTCTAAATGTAAATTTAGGACCTGTTTCTCCAAAAGTATTTTTAATATCATATACACCTATTGGAGGAGCATTATCTTTCTTCCCACTTAAATTTGGTCTTTTTGATTCGGGTATTTTCCAAGCAGGTGCTCGAGTTTCACTACAAGTAACTGGATTATATTTTGTTGGACCTGGAGTGAAATAAGGGTCATCCTTTTCTAATTTAACTATAAATTTTTATTAATTATTGAGAGTTATAAATAATTAAATAATATTTTTACATTTTTCGACTTTATTAAATGACCAAGCTACACAATGTGTAAATGCTAAATATTGAATTTGATCTGGATTTGGAATATTTTGAATCATTGCAACATGACTTACTAAATTATTACTAGGCTGATAAAATTTAGTTGTTGTATTATTTTTGATTGTAGCGATTTTTGACATTTAATAATAATTATTTATTAAATTATAAATTACAAAAAAATACAAAATTAATTTAAATATGTTAAAAATAATAATTATTTTTTTCATTTTTTTTATTAATTTTATTTTATCATTACCTAATATTTTTATAAAAGAAGATCAAAATTATAATTTAAATATTGATATTTATTTAGGAACAGATAAACAATATTTTTCTTTAATTTTGGATAATAATTTTATTTCAATTTGGGTTAATAATGTTAATAATGATATGCAAATTGATAGAAAATATAATAATGAATCTTCTAAAGAAAGTAAATTAATAGAAAATAATATAGAAATTCAATATGAAAATAAAAAATTATTTTGTGATTTAATATCTGATAATTTTTATTTAAATAATAATAATAATAATGAACAAATATTAAAAAATTTTAATTTTTTGAGTATTTCAAAAATTGATTACTCTTATGATAAATTTGAAGGTTATTTTGGATTAGGTTACACAATAAATTCTGATGAAAAAAAATATTCTTTAATTCATCAATTATATGAAAATAATATAATTTCAAAAAAATTATATTCAATAAATTTCATATCAAACACTGAAGGAGAAATTTCATTTAAAATTCCTTCAGAAATAATAAATTCAAAAGATCATTTAGGTTCATGTGGTTTAACTGTTCCAATAATAAAAAATAATTTCTATTCAACATGGCAATGTAATATAAATGGTCTTTTATTTGGAATTAAAAAAAATTCTGATAAAATTTTATATTACAACGAAAAAAATATTATTTTTTCATACAAAGATAAAAAAACTTTATTTCCTATTAATTTATTAATTCAATTAGAAAAAGAATATTTTGGAAATTTAATTGAAAGTGGAGATTGTAATTTTGGAGTAAAAAATTATAAATTAACAAAAAAATTATTTTATACATTTACATGTCATTCTGATAGTTATAATATTATGAAAGAAAAATTAAATGATCTTTCGTTTATAATTGGAGATTATGCTATTTATTTTCCTTTTGAGGAATTATTTATATATGATGATGTAGATAAAGAATATGAATTTGTTTTTTATGGAAAAGAAAATGAAGATAATTTTATTTTAAGTAGCTATCATTTAAAACATTTATTTATGATTTTCGATTATGAAGAAACTAATATAAAATTTTATAATAAAAAATATGTTTTTAATTTAAATAATGGAGCTCCTGAAAAAGAAAAAGAAAATGAAGAAAAAAATAATGATAAAAATGATGATGAAAAAGATTGGGAAAAAAAAGAAAATGAAAAAAATTTTGTTCCGGATGAAAATGATGATGAAGATGTTGTTGTAAATGAAAAAAAAGGGTTTAAATATTATTTATTTAAATTTATTTCTAAATTGTTTATTATTTTATTAATTATTGTGATTATATTTTTTATTTTTAGATATTATCGAAGAAAAAAATATTCTGATCCTTCTTTTTTTTATAAAGCAACTGAAGAACTTTTTGATGATGGAGAAATGTTAAGAGAAAATAATTAAAATTATTTCAATATAAATTACTTATAAATATTTTTAATATTTTATTTATAAAATATTTAATATTAAATTTAACCTACAATTGTTTAATATATATATTATTTTATATTTTAAATTAAATATATTAAATAAATTTTAATTTAAAATATAAAAATTTATTTTATATATAATTTAATATTATTTATAAATTTTCATCATAAATTAATATTTTTTTTGAAATATTTATTTATTTTAGTTTCATAATTTTTTTATTAATCTATTTATATACTTAATTCATTAATTTAACAAATCTATAAATATAATAAATAAATATATATATATTATTTTTATATTTATATATTTGTAAATATATAAAAATATTATAAATTTAAATAAGATTTAAATAAATAATTTAAATATAATAACTTTAATTATATAAATATATTAAAAAAATGAATCTTAGAAGTCCCACAGATTTTCAAAATGGAATAATAGATATATTTAAAATTCATAAAATATATGATTTAAATATAGTAGATTGTGCAAGAAAGGGAGATGTATCTTGTGAATTAGATAAAGACATCGGAAGAAAAATAATAAAAATATTAGGAAACTTAAGTCCAGGAAATAATTTATTAATTCCAAACACAAGATATACTCGAGGTCTTTTTTATACAGGAAAATATTATTATGTTTTTTTTAAAGCATATAACGATAAAAAATTTTATTTTCAATTTAGTTTTATAGTTAACAACTCTGATACATTAAGATTTATTTTTAAATATCCTTTAAATAATTTAAAAATTTCCCGAACAAATGCATATAACATTGAAATTCCTATTAAAATGAACCAAAATTTAAATGGAGTTTGGTCTATTTATAAATTTGATCCAGCTGAATTTATAAATAAAAATTTAATTCAATTCAAAGATTTTTCTTCTTTGGCTGGAATTACAAATGAAAATACAATATTAAAAACATTTGAAGCTTTTTGTTCAATTTGGATTAAAGGAGTTTATATTTCTAATTCAAATTTTAATATTAATAATTTACCTAAAGAAATGGGAATTAGAACAGTTAATAATCGAATGGCTTTTGATATATATTATTATGATATATGTCATGGAAAAATTGATAATATTGAAGAGGCAAAAAATGAAGAAAAAAAAGTTGAAATTCCCAAAACTATAGTTAAAAAATATGAAACTGAAGATTTTACTGAAAGTATTAATGAAATTAAACAAAAAAATAAACAATTAAAAGAAAGTGAATTTCAAAGAAAAAAAGACAATCTTCTTGAACAAACAATGAAAAAATTACAAAATACAACATATAGTAAACCAATTGATGAAGAAATTATTCAAAGACAAGTGAAAGGAAATTCAAATTTAAAAGAAATGAACAATGAATTATTAAAAAAAAATATGGAAAATTTAAATGAAGAATACAAAGAAAATAAAAAAGAAAATTTAAAAAATTTATTTAAAAAAGAAGAACATCATAGAACACCTTTATTACCTGATCCAATTATGCATCTAAATTATATTTTAGGTTATTCATCTCAAAATTGCCCTATTGTAAAATTCAATAATATTTCAGGAGATTATGAAACTAATCCAGACAAATTTCCAGATTCTTCACCAAAACCTGAAAAAAAAAATATTTTCTTTACAAGTGGACCTACTTTAATAAAATATGACCCAGAAAATATAAAACAATTATTTTATTTTGGACACTCTAAACCAATCAGTAATTTTATTTTAGCTTGCAAAGGAGAAATTATTTTTAGTAATCAAGAAGGAACGAATTCAATAATTAGAGTTTGGAAAACAGATTCATTAAGATGTATAAAAATGTTAACAACTCCTTTTGATAAAGTAAAAGATATGACAGAAAGTAAAGATTCAAAATTATTATGTACAATTGGAACTGAACAAAATAAAGAAAGTATGATTTTGTGGGATATAAGTAGTTTAGATGATATAACTGTTGTAATTAGACAAAGTAGTCCTACTCCAATAAATACAATGAAATTCAGTCCTTTTGATAATAATACTTTAGTTTCATGTGGAAGAGAAAATATAAAATTTTGGAGAATAAAAAGAGATAAAAACACAAAAAGACCTCTTCTTTTAAAAGGAAGTGCAGTTGTATTAAATCAATATGCAAGAAATAATAATTTTTTATGTTTAGGATTTAATAATAGCATGTTTGGAGATGAATTTTCAAGCGACAAAGGAAAGGTTTATGTAGGAACAAGTTTAGGATGTGTATTTCAAGTAAGTTGTGGAGATTTAAAAGAATTAGAAGCAGTATATAAGGTTCATGATTCAGCAATATTATCAATAGCAGTAAATGAAGCTTTTTGCGTAACAGGTTCATTAGATGGATATACAAGAGTTTGGCCAGTAGATTTTTCTGAGTTTTTAATAGAAGCAAAACATGATAGTGGGGTATGCAGTGTAGATATATCATATGATGCATTAGATATATTATGTGGAACTAATAATGGTAGTATTGGTATATTAAATATGCAATCTAAACAATATAGAACTATATTAAGAACTCCTCCAACGGTTATTAAACAATTAATAGCCCATCCAAGTGGAAATTATTTATTAACTATAGAAGGTGATAATAGTGTTAGAGTTTGGGATATTGAACATAAAAGTGAGGCCTTTCAATTTTTAAGTAATAAAGATCCTCCAAATTGTATAGCAAGTCCAGAAGGATTAATTTTTAGTTGTGGGTTTGTAAGTGGAATTATAAAAGTATTTGATTTAGATAAAACGGAAATTTTATATGAATGTAAACCTTTTCAATCTGAAGTTAAAAATATGGCCTATATTCAAGAAGATAAATTTTTAATTGCAATGAGTAGTCAAGGAAATATGAGTATTCATGATAGTTCAAGTAATTATATTCAAGTTAAAATATTAAGAATAGATCAACCTGCGATTAATACAGATTTATCATTAAGTATAGATAAAAATTATTTCGCAACAATTGGACCAGAAAGTAATTGTGCTTTAGTATGGAATTCAAATACTTTTGGTATGAAAAATCGTGTTCCAGTAAATAATTTTTTCATAAAAAAATTATGTTTAATAAACAAAAATTTATTAGCTTTAATATTAGAAAATTGTTCAATTAAATTTTATGCATTGTCTATATACGAAGGATTATTTTTAAAAGAGTTAATGAATATTCATATAAATTCAATAAATACATTAATGTCAAGTAGAAATTATAAATTTTTAATTAGTTCAGGTGAAGAAGGAATGATTAAAATATGGGATATGAAAATGGTATTTAAAAATATACAATCTTATCAACAATTTATTGGACATTCTAGTGGCGTAAGAGGTGTTATTTTATTAGAAAATAAATCATTATTAGTAAGTTGTAGTGAGAATTCAGGAATTTATTTTTGGAATTTTTTAGGTGATGTTACTTTTACTGAAACAGAAATTTCTCAAGAATTTGAAAAATTAACAGATATTGAATATTTAAAAGAAGAAATTAAAAAAAATAATTTAAATAAAAATACAATGGGAACTTCTTTTTATTCTCAAAAAAAGTTACCTAAAATTCCAAATCAAGAAAATAATACAAGTAATATAAGAATGAAACATATGGAAAAAGTTTATAAAGAAAATTCAAATCCTGCTTATGAAATTATTAAAAAAGGTATTCAAGAAGAAAAAAAAGATTCTAATGAAAATGCATTATCAATGTTACCTTTAATTGAAGATAAAGATAATATAGATATTAGTTATTCAAACACTGATTTTAATTATACACAAGATCAACTTAAAAATTTACAATTAAATATTAATGAAAAAGATTTACTTAATAAAAAGTTGCTATTTAATGTTAAATATTTACCTGAAAAATTCGAACAAAATTTCAATATTCAAAAATCATATAAATTAAAAAATGAATATTGCATTGGTTTATCAACAAATAGTATGAATAATTTAGTTTTTAATAAATTTGAAAAATTTTATGCTTTCACATGTAATAATAAAATTGTTATTGAATTTTTAGAAACAGATCGAATTCAAAAAATTATAAATGATAGTAAAGATGAATTAAGTTGTTTATGTATAAGTCCTAATGCTAATTATTTAATATCTGGAATAGGATGTATAAATAAAGAAGAATATGCAGCTATTTTTGTTTATGATATTAAAAATGATTTCAATTTAAAAAAAAAATTAAATTTCCATTTTAAAGGAATTCAAAAAATTTTAATATCACCAAATAATAAATATATGATTAGCATAGGTTCAAAAGAAGAAAAAAGTATATGTATTTGGAATTTTAATAACTTAACTGTTATTGATAGTAAAAGTATAAAATTTTCTATATTTGACGCAGTTATTGAAGAAACAAATGAAAATTTTTTAAATTTTGTTTCATTATCAAGTGATGTTTTAAGTTTTTGGAAAATGGATAGTAACTTTAAATTAGAAGGATTTCATATTAATTTCGATGATATAACAAGTCAAAAAGAAGTAGATGAATATATGAGTGCTTTAGCAATGACACCTTATTATAATAATATTAAAACTAGTTTTGTAATAATTGGAACATCAAAAGGGAATATTTTAATTATAGATAAACAAACTAAAACTTTAATAAGAAAATATATTATATGTAAATTCCCAATAACAAAATTATTTTTTAATAATGGTAATTTTATAATATGTGGAGAAGGTCCAATAATTTATTATTGGAATTTTGATTTTAATAAATTAAATGAAAGTAATGTTTTTGAGTTTTTACAAACTGAAAAAAGTAATTTATTATTTGTTGATAGTAATGTTAATTCAATTCAAATAAATAATTCATTTACAGAAGGTCTTTTAATAACAGATATTGGTTCTATATTTTTTATAAACTTTTTAGAAAAATCCGCTTTTAAAATAATTTCTAGTCATATTAATTGTAAAATTCTTTCAATTGAAACAGATATTAATAATCAAAATGTTTTAACATGCGGAAATGATAATACTATTCGTCAATGGACTATGGATACTTTAGATCAAAAATTTTCTTTGTATAAAATAGATGAAACTCCTTCGAAATTAATATTAAATAATAAAGAAAATATTTTATTAAGTTTATATGAAAATTCTTTTATTAGAGTTTATAATATGTCTAATTTAAAATCTTTAGGTCTAATACAAATACCTAATGAAGATATTAGTCAATTTGATTTATGTTTAAATAATAATGGAATTATTTTAGCTACAAATCAAGATAAAATTTATTTAATTCAAATTCAAAATTGGCAACCTTTAAGTTTATTATATACTGATTTAACAAATAATTTAATTAATTATTTGCCAAAAAATCAAAATTGTAAATCTATTAAAAGTAAATCAATTAGTAATGAAAAATCTTATGTTTGTAGTTGTTATAGTGATGGAAATGTATTAATATTTAGTATAGAAAAAATAAATGGAAAAATAGAAGTTAATTTAATTGATAAATATAATATGATTGAAATACATATGAGTAAAACAGAGGATAATAATATAAAAGAGATGTATGCTAATTTATCTAAATTTAAAAGTGATTATAAATGTTCATGCTTATTTAGTCCAACTTTCAATGGAATTTGTTTAAGTTTTCATGAATGTTTACAATTTTTATATATAAGAAATTTTGAAAAGAATGAGAATATTAAAATAGTTCCTTTAAATTATTTCCCATATAGTTTAGATGTAAGTGATAATGAAAAACATATATGTGTTGGAACTAAAGATGGATTACTTTTATATATAACTAAAAATGAAGTTAGTTATAAAGGAGGGTTTAATTTAGATATCTTTGAAGGACATTATGATAATGTTGATACCGTTAAATTTAGTCATGATAGTTTAAAAATATTTACAACTAGTTTTAATGAAATTTTAGTTTGGAATGTTAAAGAAAGTGGAAATAATTAAAATATTTTTTATTATTTAAATAATTTAATATTTTTTTATTTTTTATCTTTTAATTTTAATTTAATTTTTTTAAATTAAATAAATATAATATTACTTAATTAATAAAATATTAATAATAAATTTGGGGATTGGGGATTGGGGATTGGGGATTGGGGATTGGGGATTGGGCCCAATCC
>JAEEGK010031048.1_pt1 | contig 10550 bp, 9 predicted proteins | sample 8958771 | NCBI WGS metagenome assembly JAEEGK01 (sample SAMN16246547, study PRJNA631951) | gut metagenome | biome: gut microbiome; feature: rumen; material: SC-attached | host: Bos | place: Iran: Karaj | collected 2018-10 | reverse complement strand
TTGGGCATATGCAAACTATAACATTTTAATGTTATAAAATTTATCATAATCATTGGAAGAAACGATCGGAAAACAACGGAAAATACAGTGATTTCCTACATAATCGCTTAAAATTCCATATTTAAAGTGTAGCCGTCCCTAAAGGTTTATATTATAAATGGAACATCACTTCACCGAGGGAATCGTAACTATCTCCCTTGATTCACTGATAATAATCACAATCACACACGGGGCCCGAAGCGCCTCGACCAAAGCCGAAAGATATGCATCGGTGCGCGGAAACCGCATCGACCTAAGGGATGGGACCTGAAGGAAGCATATGCCCCCTGCGTAAAAGAGCAGGAAGGGTTGGAAAGGTCTCAAGGGGATAGTTCATACGTTTTTCCTCGACCCAAGCAAGGAAGGGTTGAAATGAACAGCATAGATCCAAACGCAGCAAAATATCTCGTTAAAGCAAAGATCACCGCAGACGGTGTCGTTGAGAAGCCCGATGTAATCGGAGCGGTCTTCGGACAGACCGAGGGACTCCTCGGTGACGACCTGGACCTCAGGGACCTCCAGAAGTCCGGAAGGATCGGACGCATAGAGGTCGAGGTCACCTCCAGGGGCGGAAAGTCCGAGGGAATCGTATACATCTCCTCGAGCCTCGACCAGGTGGAGACCGCGATCATCGCATCCGCTCTCGAGACCGTCGACCGCGTCGGCCCCTGCAAGGCAGGGATCAAGGTCATCGGCATCGAGGACGTCCGCGTGACCAAGAGAGAAGTGGTCATCGAGAGGGCAAAGGAGCTCCTCGCCGACCTCATGAAGCAGAGCAAGGGAACCGGTTCCGACATCACGGACCTCATCAGGCAGAGCATCCAGGTCGAGGGTATCACCTCCTACGGACCTGACCGCTGCCCCGCTGGACCGAATGTGGAGAACTCCGAGGCGATCATCATCGTCGAGGGAAGGTCCGACGTGCTCAACCTGCTGAAGGCAGGAATCAAGAACGCGATCGCAGTCGAGGGTACCAACATCCCCGAGACCGTCCAGACACTCTCCAAGGAGAAGGTCACCACCGCATTCGTCGACGGCGACAGGGGAGGAGAGCTCATCCTCAGGGAACTCTTCCAGGTCGCGGACATCGACTTCGTCGCAAGGGCACCCCGCGCACACGAGGTCGAGGAGCTTTCCGCTAAGCAGCTCGTCAAGTGCCTCCGCAACAAGATCCCGGGAGACCAGTACATGGAGATGAACGGTTTCACCCAGGAGTCCTCCGACGAGGCCGACGAGAAGCCGATCCAGCGCCGCGAGAGGCGTGTCCCCTCCGATGAGGAACCCCGCCGCGAGAGGAACGAGAGGAGGAGCAGGCGCGAGCACAGCTCCGAGGACGAGGAACCCAAGAGGGAGCGCTCCCTCAGGAACAAGGACGATGACGAACCCCGCCGCGAGAGGAGGGGCAAGTACAACACCGATGCCGCCGACAGGTTCAGAAAGAAGGACGAGGAGGAGGCATCCGAGCCCGCAGCCGATGATGAGGCACCCGCAGCGGAGGAGCCCAAGGAGGAGCCCAAGGAGGAGCATGAGGAGTCCCCCAGGAGAAGGAAGACCAGAGACGATTCCGACAAGCCCAAGAGGGAGCCCCGCTCCAAGAAGCCCGCAGTCGAGAAGATCCTCTCCGACGAGCAGATCATCTACCGCGACCTGCTCCGCGAGCTCTCCGCAACCCACAACGCCAAGATCCTGTCCGCTGACAACACCGTCATCGACGAGCTGCCCGTGAAGAGCCTCGTCGACACCCTCAGGGTCAACTCCGAGGGAGTTGCGGCCATCGTCTTCGACGGAATAATCTCACAGAGGATCGTGGATGTCGCTTCCGAGAAGAACATCCCCACCGTAGTCGGTGTCAAGAAGGGAAACATCCCCAAGATGCCTGCTGACCTCACCCTCTGGACAAAGGAAGATCTCAACTGATGACAGAGAAGACAGCAGTCAGGACCTGGTCGGACGTCGAGAATCTGACCAGTACGGCGGACATCGAGATCCCCAAGGACCCCCTCGACAGGGTCCTCGGACAGGAGGAGGCCATCGCGCTCGCCAAGATCGCGGCCCGCCAGAGAAGGCACCTCCTCCTGGTCGGACCTCCGGGAACCGGTAAGTCGATGATCGCACGCGCGATCTCGATGCAGCTCCCGAAGCCCAAGACCGAGATCCGTGTCGCCAACAACCCCGAGAACCCCGAAAGGCCGTTCCTCCAGGTGATAGAGGAGGAACGCGTCATCAAGGAGAACGAGTTCAAATCGAGCGCTGCAGGCAAGCTCATCGATCCCGAGAAGGCACCGCACAACGTGGCGGAGAAGCTCGGATACAGATGCAGGACCTGCGGCAAGTATTCCTCGCCGACGGACCGCTCGTGCCCGTTCTGCGGGAAGAGCAAGTCGGAGCCCCAGCAGGCGATGAACATCAACGAGATGTTCGCCAACATCGGTACCGTCCTGGAATCCATGCCCGGAATGGGCGGGAAGCCCAAGGACAGGGTCGTCACCACCAGGATGCTCGCCGACGGTGTGGAGGAGACGGTCGTCTTCGAATCCGCCGGAGAGAAGATCCGCATGCTGGACCAGAAGGCCATGGAGAAGAGGAGGGAGGTCGAGAAGAACTCCAACCAGAAGGTCCTGGTCAAACTGGACCGTTCGCCCTTCGTGCTCGCCACCGGAGCGTCCGAGACAGAGCTTCTGGGAGACGTGCGCCACGACCCCTACGGCGGCCATGCCCAGCTGGGTTCGCCCGCGTACGAGCGTGTCGTAGCCGGATCCATCCACGAGGCGCACGAGGGTGTGCTGTTCGTGGACGAGATCTCGCATCTCGGGAACCTCCAGAGGTTCATCCTCACCGCCATGCAGGACAAGAAGTTCCCAATCATGGGACGCAACCCGCAGAGCGCGGGAGCGAGCGTCAAGGTGGAGGACGTGCCGTGCGACTTCATCCTCGTTGCGGCGTGCAACATCCAGGATCTCGAGAACATCCTCTCGCCCCTCAGGTCGAGGATCATAGGCGGAGGATACGAGGTGCTGGTGGACATCTGCATGCCCGACACCCCCGAGAACAGGGCCAAATACGCCCAGTTCGTCGCGCAGGAGGTCGTCATGGACGGACACATCCCCCATGCGACCATCGGCGCGGTGGAGATGATCATCAGCGAAGGCAAGGCAAGAGCGAAGTCCGACGGACAGCTCAACTCGCTGACGCTGAGGCTCAGGGAACTCGGAGGCCTCATCAGGGCGGCCGGTGACATCGCGGTCATGGAGGAATCGGAGTTCATCACCGAGGACCACATCAAACGCGCACTCAAGAGATCCAAGCCCGCCGAGGACCAGATCCGCGACAGGTACGGTTCGTACACCAAGGGACTCACCAAGGACCTCTCCTCCGCACAGAAGGAGAAGACCGAGTACTACCAGTCGTACGAGCACGAGGGCGACTCGATGTTCAATTAAACGAAAAGGTCCATCCTGATCGCGTTACCGCCGTCGGAGTAGTATCTCATGAGAACGGATACCTCCCTGAAACCCTTTCCCTTGTAAAATTTTCTTGCGGATGCGTTCTCTTCCCTGACTTCCAGGGTTATGTACCTTATGCGTTCCATGCGGGCGCGGGATATCATAGCATCCAGCAGTTCCCTTCCCTTGCCCTGTCCGCGGTATGATGGGTGGACGGCGAACATCATGATCCTCGCACCGCCGTCATCCAGTCTGATCGAACAGAGGTAGCCGATGGCCTTCCCGAGGAAGTCGCAGGATACGAACTGTCCCTCCGGCCACTGCTGATAGAATCCGAAGAATACGTCGGGCAGGAAGGACTCGTCCAGCGACATCAGGGTGATGTCGTAGAGGTCGTTCATGTCATCGAGACGCATCGGCCTTATCATCACCTCGACCTAATCCTTTTCACGACTATTATTATTGCGCAGATTAAGATGAGCGGAAGATACTTCAGCGGGGAGTCTAGGAAGCCGCCGTCATTCCCTTCTGTCCCCTCCTGCTCCGCCTCGGGCATCTTCACGATGAAGGAGTAAGTCTCCACGTTGCCTTCCCTGTCGGTGACCTTCAGCGTGCATTCGGTGTCCCTGTAGAATCTCCATGAGGCCGTTCTGCCCTTGCGCTCGGACTCCCCGTCGCCATCGAGATCCCACTCGAATGTGCATCCCGTAGGTACCACGGAATGGGATGCATCCAACAGAAGTTCCTTCCCATATTCCGCATCTGGCACATTGACATTGAGTATCATCTTGTCATGATACGAACCGTCCCAATCCTCAGTGAACAGCGATGCGTACATGTCCGCTATCTCCTTGGAATCGATGATCACGGAGACCTCCCTGTTGCTGTTGATTGAATTCTCGGTCCAGTTCATTGAACCGATCCATACCCTGTCGTCGCACACTATCCCCTTGTTGTGGGCCATGCCGAACTTCGTACTGTTCTCATATTTCACCTTCAGATACGGGTCGTCCTCGAAGAAGGTGTAGATGCCGTATCCGTCCTTGTAATCGGTATCAAGGGGATCGTCGTAGGTGACATCCACCAGGACCCTGCTGTCAACTCCCCTCATGCCCGCATCCCTCATTATCATCAGGGGATTCTCCCCTCCCTTCGTCCAGTCGTATTCCACATAGAGCTGCTGGCTGTAGAGTCTGTCCGATGCGCCGCTCAGGAAGGAATACAGCAAATCCTCGGAATAATCCGGAGCTATGACAGGCGTGACATCCGCCGTGAATGACGGATACACCTCCTCCGTCGGAATGAAACAGTCGATGTTCTTCGAGATCGCCGTAGGATATAGTTCCCTGAATCCCATGATGTCCAGTTTGGTGATGTCGAAATCGCTGGTGAACATGTTCTTCAGTGTGCGGGCGAGATCGCCATCCTCTATGATGCATCCCCATCCTCTGTTGGAGGAGAAGGAACTCTCCATCCAATTCTCCGATGTGATCACGGATTTGCTGTCGTCTATGACGGCATACTTGCTGTGGACGTACTGGTATCTCTTGTATCCGTCGGCGGACTTGATGATGTGGATGTCCGCACCCTTCTTCTGCAATGCGGCAAGGAACTGTATCTCGTCCGTCGGGATGCCTCCGACCGGGCTGCCCTCGACGAGTATCCTGACCGATATGCCTTTCCCGCACAGATATGAAAGCACGGAGAATATCCTGGGATGCGAGATCGTGTAGATGGATATGCACACCTCGCTCTGTGCAGATTGCAGTGCGGAGATTATCTCACCGCCGTCCGACTCCGGGAAAGAGAAAGGTATCACCTGTGCACCCTTGGACGTACTCGGATAGTGATAGAGCGTACTGCCTGGCACATGTATCTTCCACTCAGTGACGATGCTCCATCCGATCATGTACGCATCCATGTGTGCGAGGCTCTTCTTGGGTATCTTTGAGAATCCGTCCCCCTGCCATCCGCTGTCGTAGACGGAACCCCATGCGAAGGAATCCAGCGTCTCGGTGCCTTTCATGAGGTACAGGTCGTCCCCTCCGTCGGCCAGCGTGAACTTCTTATCGGCGGATATCCCGTCATGTCCGAACATATGGTACGATCCGATGCCCATCCAGGCCTCGGGTTCGGACCTCATTATCGTGATCCAGTCCATCGGCTTGACCACGATGCTGTCCTTGAATTCCACCTTCCCCTCGCCGTCGGTGACGTAATAGTCGCGGAGATCCACCGGATCCAGCGTATGATTGAAGAGGGTGAAGCCCTCGACGCCTGACGGACTCACCATGCTGAACTCCAGTGTGCCCTCCCAGGTCTCGTCTTCTAAAAAGAACCTGCCGGCATCGGAACCGTCCGCGAGCGCGACCGGGAAGAGGAGTATGACCGCTGCGGCCAGTGTGATAAAGATTCTGCGCATGGTCGAAAGACCATGTGCGGGTGGATTAAAAGGGGCTGTTACATGTAACAGTTAGATCTTGGAGATCAGGTCCTCGAGCACCGCCCTGGGATCCTTGGCCTTGACGACACCGGATGCCAGGAGCACTCCGTCGGCCCCGAGCTGGAGCGCGACGTGGACGTCCTCGCCGGTCTTGACACCGGCACCGCACAGTACCGACACCTTGCCGTTCACGGATTTGACCGCGTCGACGGTGTCCTGCACGATCTTGGGGTTGGCGGTGGTGACGGAGATGTCGCCTCCGATGAGTTCCGGAGGCTCCACGGCGATGAACTTCGGAGCGAACTTCGCGACCGATCTCGCCTTCTCGACGGACTCGGCGCATACCATTGTCACAAGACCCAGATCGTCGCACATCCTGATGCACTCGCCGATCCTCTCATCGTCGGACCTGTGCTCGGAGTGGTTGATGAGGGTACCGATGCATCCGCAGGATGCCACCATGGAAGGTGTCATCCACCCGGTGGCAGAACCGGGCTTGTACGGGTCCACGTTCTGCGAGAGCACGGGGATGCTGACGCTCCTTGCGACAGCACCGAGCTCCGCTACGGGAGGACATACCGCGATGGATACACCGGAGCTCTCGGCCACGGACTCGCAGATCTTCGCGAGTTCGACGGCCTTGAGTCCTTCGACCTCGGCGTACGCCTTGAAGTTGACGACTACCGTCGGGATCCTGAGCTCACTCAAAGTCCACGTCACCCTTCTTGAGGTTCTTGTCCTTCTTGGCGGGCTCGTTGTCGACCATCCTGGCCTTGAGCTCCTCGAGGACTGCGGGCCTTGAGGTGTACTCCATCTCCTCGGGTCCGAGGATGGAGGGCATGAAGGGTCCCTGGGACCTCATGAACCTGCTGGCCTTGATGGCGTTCCTCCTGGCGTAGTCCCACTCGGCGCCTGCGAAGAAGTCGATGGGCTGCTTGTCGCCGATGACTCCGGGTGCCTCGAGTCCCTGGAGGTGTCCGTTGCAGAGCTGGAATCCCAGAGCGCAGATTCTTGGCGGTCCGTCGAAGTATGCGGGGGTGGAGTCCTCGGGCGAGCAGGGGTAGAGTGCACCGTAGTGCGATCCCCTCATCCATCCGGCTGCGAGCATGGTGTTCATGAACACCTGGGTGTACTCTCCGACGGAGGGCAGTCCGCTCTGAGCGCGGCAGACGCAGACGGGGTCGTCCTTTCCGATGTACTTGCCTGCGGTGAGGTTGAGCTTGTCGGTGGAGACGACGGCCGCGGGACCGATGCCTGCACGGCTGGTGATCCTCTTGATAGCGTAGGTGGAGGTGTCTCCGAGCAGCGAGAGGATGCTCAGTGTCTCCTCGGGGGAGGACATGACGACCTTCTTGTTCTTGATGACATCGTGGATCTCGACGTCGAATCCCATCTTGGCCTTCTTGTCGATGACGAGACCGGTGGTGGTGAAGGGGTCGAGGAAGATCCTTGCCAGCGGGAGCGAGTATGCCGAGGGCTCGGTCTTGTCCGCCATGAAGAAGATGACGGGCTCTGCGGGCCTCTCCTCGAAGGTCATCTCTGCGGAACCGGGTCCGGCTCCCTTGATGTTTCCGGAGAACGCATCGGTGAGGATGTCCTGTCCTGCACCGTAGAGGTGCATGGCCTTGGCGAGCTTGGTGGCCTCGGTGAATGCGTCCCATCCGATCTGGTGGACCTCTTTCGCGTTGTCTCCCTTGTAGTGGGTCATGAAGAGGTTGATGTCGTCACCGACACGGGTGACGTAGTAGTCCTCGATGATTCCCTGCTTGACGCGGTCAGCGAGGATCTCTTTGCACTTCTCCATCATGGACGGGTGGGGCCTGGTGTGTCCGCACACGGATCCGACATCCGCCTTGATTACTGTAATCGTGACTTTCTCTGCCATTTTCAAATCACCGTTTGATTGTGGTACGATTGGTTGTATATTATAAAAAGGGTTGGTGTCCGAAAAACGTGGCTGGGCGGGGTTTTTCCAGGTCATTCTCCGGACCCCTATCGCAGGATACATATGTGCCAGATCGCAGAATCCGCCGAACTGCGGACGGCGGCCGTGTTCAACATAGATAAATAGGGAGTATGCTTAACCATGCCCATGTCAGATTACAAGAACTCGCGTACCGTCAAGGTAGGCGACGGCACCGTTACCGTCAAGGGATGGATCCAGGACACCAGGAATATGGGTGGCATTTCATTCATCGTGCTCAGGGACAGGTACGGGACCGTTCAGCTCACGCTTCCAAAGAAGAAGATCGATCCCGAGGTCTTCTCCGTACTCACGAAACTCCCCAGGGAGTCCGTCGTATCCGTCACCGGAGAGGTGAAGGAGAGCAACCAGACAGAGCTCGGACTGGAGATCATACCCTCGTCCTTCGTTCTGGAGTCCGAGGCTGGATCGCCTCTCCCGATGGGAGTCATCGACAAGGTCAATGTAGAGATGGACACCCGTCTCAACAACAGGTTCATGGACCTCAGGAAGCCTGAGATCAGGGCGATCTTCGAGCTCAAGGCCATGATGGTACAGCTCATCGAGGAGGCCGTCAGGGAGAACGGGTTCATCCAGGTCTACACGCCCAAGATCAACGCCGCGGGTGCTGAGGGCGGTGCGGAGCTGTTCAAGATACAGTACTTCGACAGACCCGCATTCCTGGCACAGTCGCCTCAGCTCTACAAGCAGATCCTCATGAGCACCGGTCTCGACCGTGTGTTCGAGCTCGGACCCGCGTTCCGCGCTGAGCAGTCCAACACCAACAGGCACGTCACCGAATTCATCTCCTTCGACGGAGAGATGTCATGGATCGAGAAGGAGGAGGACGTCATGGCAATGATCGAGGAGATCATCGACCACGTGCTCAAAGGCCTCAAGGAGAGGGGACAGAAGCAGCTGGAGATCCTCGGGAAGGATATCACCATCCCCGCGAGGCCCTACCCCATCCTTACCTACTCCGAATGCCTGAAGATCGTTCAGGACAACGGGCTCAAGCTCAAGGAGGGCGACGACCTCGGTACCGAGGGAGAGAAGATCGTCGGAGACGTCATGGCCGAGAACGGATGCGAGCTCTACTTCATCGCAGAGTATCCCGAGGAGGCCAAGCCGTTCTACATCATGGAGAAGGACGGTACACCCTACTCGTTCTCGTTCGACCTCGACTACAAGGGACAGGAGATCTCGTCCGGAGGTCAGAGGGAGCACAGGTACGACAGGCTCGTCGCAAGGATGGAGAAGAAGGGACTCAACCCCGAGGACTTCTCGTTCTACCTCGATGCGTTCAAGTACGGGATGCCCCCGCACGGCGGATGGGGGATCGGTATCGAGAGACTTCTCGTGAAAATGCTCGATCTCGGTAACATCAGAGAGGCCATCCTGTTCCCCAGGGATCCGGCAAGACTCACACCTTGAAGGAGACAATTCTCCTTTCTTTCTCTTTTTATAATTATACGGTAATTCTTCCCATCTCATCAAATTATAATTTGCACTATAAAGTATTATTTAATTATACTTATTGTAGTAAATTATAATTCAATACCGAGACCAGGATGCAGGCGTCATGGGACTGTTCCCAATGCGGGACATGTGTTAAGGGATGTCCGGAGGAGGCGCTGTCGCTGGATGACGGAACGTTCACAATCGACACCGGCAGATGTCTCGGAACCGCCTGTCAGAGATGCGTGGAGAACTGCCCCGAACACAGGTACGTCTACTCCGCGTTCGACATCGGTCAATGAATCGGAAACGGTAATAAAAGAAAGACCCGATTCACGGGCATGCGTTTAACGAACGTGCTTCTGATAGCGGCGGTCGCCGTGGTAGTCGCCTGTGCAGGCATTATTGTGATCGACGACGGGGACGCCGTCAAGGAACGTTACGGCATCGTCGGTGCCATGGAAGAGGAAGTGACCACACTCATCGACAACATGGACAGGGATACCATCGAGTACGTCTCCGGTACGGAGTACCACATCGGCAAGCTCTGCGGAAAGGATGTGGTCGTGGTCAGGAGCGGTTACGGGAAGGTGAACGCGGCGATGCACACGCAGACGCTCATCGACAGGTACCATGTGACCGCTGTGATCAACACAGGTGTCGCGGGCACGCTTTCCGCTGACGTGGGCATCGGGGACATCGTCGTATCGACCGATACGGTGCAGCACGACTTCGAGATGACCGAGATAAAATTCGAACCAGGCCTGATCCCTGAAGTCGGAAGGGTCAACATCCCGGCAGACCCTCAACTCAGAGCGAAGGCGATCGAGGGGATAAAGGCCGCATCGCCGGATACCAATGTCTTCGAGGGACGCGTCTGTACAGGGGACCAGTTCATCAGCGGATCGGAGATGGACAGGATCGTTGCCCTCTTCGGCGGACTGTGCTGCGAGATGGAGGGCGGTGCGATCGCACAGGTGTGCTATCTCAACAACGTACCCTTCGTCGTGATCCGTGCCATATCCGATGACGTCAGCGGGGCAGGTCCCGATGACTACGATAAGTTCATGAAAGATATGGCCGAGCTCTGCGCCAACATGACGATGAACATGCTCATGGCGCTTTGATCCAAAATCAGCAGTGCCAGATATAAATAATTAAGGGGCTTTCGCCCCTATTTTTCAGTTAAGCTGCTCCGAACAGT
>JAEEGK010031047.1_pt1 | contig 10550 bp, 9 predicted proteins | sample 8958771 | NCBI WGS metagenome assembly JAEEGK01 (sample SAMN16246547, study PRJNA631951) | gut metagenome | biome: gut microbiome; feature: rumen; material: SC-attached | host: Bos | place: Iran: Karaj | collected 2018-10 | reverse complement strand
ATATTAGAATGGAAATTAATTTATTATTTTTTTAATTTTAAATAAATGGATAATGATTCAATTAAAAAGAAAAAAGAAGAAATTATAAAAGAAAGACAAAATTTTGAAAAAGAGAAAGAATCATGGGAAGCATATTTTAATGAAGAGAAAGAAAGAGTGGAGATAGAAATAGCATTATTACAAAAATTTAAAGAAATGCAGATAAATAGAAACTTAAAAGAAAATGAGGAACATAAATTATCCGAATTAAAAGATGAATATGACAGCAAAGATATAAAAACCGAAACAGAAAACATAAAATCTTTATATAACATAAAATTATCACAATTTGAAAACAAGAAAAAAATATTAGAAGAAGAAAAAGAAAAATTTGAAAAATATAAAAATGATATGAATAATAATTTAGAAGTGAAAAAAATGGAAATTGAACAAAAAAAATTTGAATTATTAAAAAAAAATGCGGAAATTAGTAGTCGGATGAATGATTTAAAAAATAAAGAAAATTATTTAAATGATAAATATGAAGATTATCAAAGAATTAAAGCATTTGTTGAATCAAAAGAAAAACATAATCATCAATATGAAAAAGATTTGAAATTGGCTGCGGCTAGAATACAAGATTATATAACTGAAATAAATGAAAAAGAAAAAAAAATAAAAGAATTAAATGATGAAATAACATCTTTAAAAAATATTCAAAAAAATATAGAAAAAAATCATCCAAAAACAGATAAAGAATTAAATATAAAATTTAATCAAGCAGTTGTTGAAAATTTATTTTTAATGTATTTATTAGAAAGTTCTGCAAATTATGGAAAAAGCATAAAAGAATTAAATCAAAACTTTGATTATTATTCAAATTTATTTTTAAAAGAAAATTTAAAAATAAAAAATATTTTTTCAAGTATACTTGATGAATTTATTCATAGAATTCATAAAAAAGCAGATTTTCAAAATTTAGCTTTAAATATATTTAATTATAATTGTATAAATAAAAGTGAAGATAATTATACTAGATATACAGAAAGTGAATTTTATACAAGTGGTTTTGTAAATGATGATTTATTAATAGAATTAAATAAAAAAATTTATAATTATAGAACTGAAATTGTAAGTCAAATTGAAGAATTAATTCAAAAATGTTCTAATTTAATTAATAATGCTCCTGAATTAATTGATTTAAAAAAATATGATAATTCTTGCTTATATTCTTTAAATAAAGGTCATTTAAGAATTAATTTAAATAAATTAGATGATTTGAAATCACCTTTCTTGTTAAGTTATATTAAATATAATGATCAAGAAATTAATTCTGTTGAATTTTTTGGGGATGTTGCTTATGATAAACAAAATAAATGTAATTTTATCAATGAACAAGCTTATCAATTAATTACTACTTTTAAAGAAGATATTAAAAAAATTTATATTAATGATGTTAAAAAAATTTTACCTTCTTTTGTTTATGCTATGAATTTATTATTTGAAAATTTAGTAAATATAAAAGAAATTTATATTTTAAATAGTAATTTAGATGATAATGTTTTACCAAATTTTAAAATAAATAAAGAGATTCAATATGAAAAATTAGATTTTTCAAATAATAAAATATCAAAACTTTCTTTATTTAATGAATTTAAAAGTAAACAAATAATTTTATCAAAAAATAGAATTCAATTTAAAGAAGGAGATAATAAAATTAGTTTCATGTATTTAAATATATGTGAAAACCCATTTTCGATAAAAGAATTTAATTTATATATGAAAGAAAGTAATACATTATTATTAAATATTTCAGATATTAAAATTAAAGATGTAAATGAAGCTAAATTATTAGGAGAAACTTTAGGTTCAATGAAAAAATTAAAAGTATTATATTTAAATAATTGTCAAATGAATGAAATTATATTTAAAACAATAATGACAAATATTAAAGATTTACATATTCTTGAATTATATTTAAATAATAATAATTTTGGAAATAGTATTTCTAGCTTAAATGATATAATTTCGGTAAACAAAAAATTAATTAAAATTGAAATGAAACAATGTCAAATTGGAGATGATGGATTAAAAATTTTAGCGAATAGCCTTGAAAGAAATGTTACTATTAAAGAAATTAATTTAGAAAATAATTTAATTAACAAAGATAATGCCAAAAGAATTTTACAAAATATTCAAGGTTTAAAAATTAAGATATAATAAATTAGAATATATATAATTAGGAAAAATATAAAAATGTTTATTTATTTTAAAACATTTAATCTTATAAAATTATTTAAAAATTATAAAACTAAAATAATTAAACTAAATATAAAAATATCATTGAAAAAAAATCCATCAATAAATTTTAATTTAAAAAATTTAAAATATAAATTCTTTTCTTCAACAAACAAAAATTAAAAAACAAATAAAAATTAAAATATTTAAAAAAAATAAATAAAAGAAAAAAAAATGTTCGATAGTGATAATGAAGTATACTTTGGTAATTATAATTCTCCATCAATTCAAATAAGAAAATCCAAAAAAATAAAAACAGCAAAAATGTTATTTACTCCAACAGAAAGTCATTCAACTATTAATTTTAATGAAGAAAAAAATAATAAAAAAAAAAGTAATAATTATAGAGGAGAAAAACATGTAAAAACAATGAAAATTATGCCTTCATTTTTACATAAATTTCAAAGTGTTTCTTTAAAAAAAGAGAGTGATGAAGAAGAAAATTCTTTAACTTCTATACATTTAAATTCAAAAAAACCTTCTTCTTTTACTGATTTTATTCAACCAATTATTACAAATAATAATAATTTAAATTCTTTTTCTAATATTCAAGAAAAAAAATATTCAAAAAAAACAATAAAAGAAATAATTGAAAAAATAAAAAATTTTCAATTTAATTTTGACAACAAAATTAATTTTCCTTTTCCTTTAAAAGTGGGAAATAAAAATGGTTTAAAAAGAATTGTATTATTTGATATTGAAAATGTATTATTACATTGTGAATATGATGATTATTATGATTATGAAAAAATAATAAAAATAAAATTACCTTCTGGATTATATGTAAATATAGGAGTTGAAATAAGACCTCATTTTAATGAAATGATAAAAATGATAAAAGATAATTATTTTATTTGTATTTATACTTCATGTGAAAAATTTTATGCTGATTCTTTACTAGAAATTTTAGATAATTCTAATAAAATATTTATTTTAAAATTATATAGAGACAAATGCTTTAAAATTAATGTTAAAGATCAAAATATTTTTTTTAAGGATTTAAGAATTATTGAAGGAATTAATGTTAATGATATTATAATTGTGGATTCTTCTGCAATTAATTTTGGATTATATTTAAGAAATGGAATTCCTATTAGTCCTTATAATAGAAAAAATGAAAATGATGAGGAATTGTTAAATTTAGGAATTTTATTAAATGATATGTATAAAAAAAATGATATTGGAGAATTTATTGAAAGTACTTTTCAAAGCTTTTTTTAAATTGCTTTTAAAAAGCATTTCTATGAGGTTTTATAAAATTTTCTAAGATAATCTCTTAAGTTATCCTTTAAATATAGAAATTTATTTATATTTATAATAATATGTTTATTATATGGGATAAGTTTATTATTAATAATTAAAAAATGTTTTTATATATTTATATTTTTATTGGTTGTATTTTTATTAAATTTATTTATATCATTTATTTTCTTTTTGAATTAAATTAAGATTATTTTTCAAATTTGAGCATTGAATATTTAATTCATAATAATCTTTCTTATAATTATTAATTATTAAATTAATTTTTTTTAAATCATCATTTATTGAATTTAATTTATTTTTATTTTCAATTAAATCTTTTTGTTCTTTTAATAAATTATATTTTTGTGTTTTTAATTTAATTATCTCATTTTGTAAATTCATTTTTTTTTTTAATAAATAATTTTTATTCTCACTTTTAGAAGTTTGAATTTTAATTTTAGATTTATCTATATTAAATGTTGTATTTGTTGTTAAATATAAATTTGAGGAATTAGTTTGTGTTCTTATTGAACTTTTAGAATTTAAATATGAATTATATTTTTCATTCCTATTAAATCTTTGGAAATTAGAATTTGATTTAAATAAATTTAAACCTAAATTTTTATAATTTAAGAAATTTGTTTTTTTTGATGTAAATATTATCTCTTGATTTTGATTTTTTTTTTTTTTGAATTCTATTGGGGCCATAATTCTTGTTTTTTTAGTAGTTTTTAAACAAATTGGTTTTTTGATATTTTTATCATACTTTTTACAAAACATTTTTTTAAGCATTTTTATAAAAAAATTTAAAAATACAATAAATATTATATTTAATTTATGAAAATATTTATTTAGATTTAAATTAAATATTCTTTTTCATCTGATTACAATTTAAAATTAAAAATTAATAAATTAAGAATTTCAAGATACATATAATATATTTAATAATTTATAAAAACAAAGATGTCTAAAAGTAAAAAAGCAAATGAGGTTAGAACAATACTTTTATTAAAAATTCAATCAGAAATTAATAATTTTATAAAATCAGAAACTTTGATAAACACAATTTCACCAAAAGAAATATATAAATTATATGGAAACATAGAAATTTTTATAGAAAATTCATATGAATTTTCAACAAAAAAGAGTAAAGAAAATCAAAAAAAATTTTATGATGATTCACAAATGATAGAAAATGAAAGTATTACTCCATATATGGAAATATTTAGAACAATAAATAAAATTTTAATTTCAGAAAAAAAAAATAAAACATTTTATGATAGATTAGATTTAGATGAAAAAGAAATAGAAAAAATATCTAATGAAAATAAAAAATTTAAATACGCAACACCAATAGAATTATTATCAAATATAAATAAAAAAGACCAAACTAATTTATCTATAAAATATTTAAGACAAAAAGCAAAAAATTTAATTAATATAATATCAAGAAGAAAAATAACAAGTAAAACTCATTCAAAATCATTTTATCAAAATCCTGCTTTTAAATCACAAGGCAATTTAAGAATAAATAAAAAAAAAAAATACAACTCTTTTAAAAAAAACTAAAAATAAATTTACTAAAGAATTTCAATTAATTGAAAATGAAATTATTAATAGTTCTCCAATAACCTATAGTTCAAATTTAGAAGGAAAAAAAAAGTATGGGAAATTAAAACATACAACTTTTAGAAGTAGTACAAATTTATCTAATAATGACAATATTTCTAAAATATCTTATGTTTCTTATTCAAATAGATATAATAGTAATTTTCAAGGTATTTTGACAAATAATAATAAAAGTAATAATAGTCTTATAAGTCCTTCTAAATTTTCAAGATTTGCTAAAAAAACAACAATATAAATAAAACAAATTTTGTTATTTTCTATCATTATCGTAGGTATTATATATTTTCAGTAAGAAATATATTCTTAAAAGAAAAAATAAAATATTGATATAAATAAATAATAAAAAATTATAAATAGAGTAATTAATAATTTCATTTATATATTTTTATTTTATTTTGTTGTTTAATTATATCTCCTATATTTTTAATAAGTTTTCAAGAAGACTGGAATATATTTTTAAATTATTTATTAAATATTTCTCTTAATTCAATAAGAAGTTTTATTAATGTAAACTTCATGGAATTTCCTCAAACAATAATAAATAATTTGAAGAGACCGTCAAAGTACTTAATTATTTTAGCAAGTTCAGTCAAGAAAAAAGGAACATAGAAAGAATTGCCTTCATTCCATCTTAGCTTGCCTTCACCAAAAAAATAAATGATTTATTCATCAATATTCAAATTTAATTAATTATTTATGGTTTAATAATATAATATTAAACAATAATAAAATATATATTATATTTCAAATCTAATATTTTTAAATATAGAATATATTTAAAATCGTCTATTATTAAAAATCTTTGAAAATATTAGAAAATAAAATTATCATCAAATCTAAATAAATATATATTTAAATATTGATTAATTAAATTTTATAAACTAAAAGTCACCAAACTATCTTCAAGAGAATTTTTATCATTATCAGATTTATTATTTAAACTCATATCATCATTTGGAATTAAAGTATTAGAAGTAGTTGATTTAGTTTCTTTTTTTTCATTTGAATCATTAAAACAATAACAATTTTCTTTATTAAAATAAACAAAACAATATATTAATCCTCTAAATGAAGAAAATACTGAGTGAATAACAAACATGTATTCCAATAAATTTTTGTATTTATCTTCATCCCCAATCAAAGAATGAATAAATCTTATTACTGTTCCAAAGATCCAAATAATTGATATACAAATAGGATATTTAAGATTTTTTTGATATATTTGATTTAATTTTTCAGAAAATTTTATACTTTCTTTTGAAGAATTTATTTCTTCATTATCAGTAATTAATTCTTCTTCGAATTCAATGTATTCTTTTTTTTTCTTTTTGATAAAAAGTAATGCCTTAATTGAATAAAATATACTTATTATAATTAAGATCCAAAATATTACTATTCCAAAATAAAGTTCAGGTTTAGATATATAACATACATAATCTATATCATTTCTTTTTTTTTTTTAATTTCAAAGTAAAAAAAAATTATTGATGTTATTAATGGAATAAAAAATCCAATTAAATATATATTAATAGGAGATTTTGAACCAAAAGATGAAAAGTCATTATAATGTAATAAAAAAGTTATTTCTCTTGAAATTATTAAACTCATTAATATAGTACAAATATCTGAAAAAATACTTGCTTGTATTTGGATATAACATATGTATGTTTTATCAATTTTTTTTTTTAAACAATTGATTAATTTAACAATAGAATTTAATATTTCAGAAAAACTCATTATTATTAAGCTATTAACTATAATTCCTTTTTTTTCAATTTTAAATTGCTTATCTAAAATTACAATTAAAACAATCATTGTAATTAATCCTCCTAACAAATATATATATTGTTGTAAATCACTTGCAAAAATATTCATTTAAATAAAAAAATATTTTAACTACTTTTATTAAAATAATGTTGAAAAAAAAATATTTTTTAAAATTATTTACTTAATTACCTTATTCTTTTTTTGAAAAATAAAAAACTTTACCTTGATATTTCAATAAATTGAAAAAATATAATACAAAAATAAACTAATAAACATAATAAAAACAAGGAGAAAACTAATTTTAATTATAAAGTACTGACTTGAGGACCTATTATTTAATTTTTTTTTAATTAGTGTTTTATCAATATTTAATTCAATTGATTCTGTATTTTGAATTGAAACATTTAGATTAATTTTTTTATAATTTTTATCAATAATTTTTAAAGGTAATATTGTCTCTCTATTTGAAACCAAATTTTCTCTTGAATAAATTTGATTTTCATTTATATTTCCTTTTTTTTCATTTTCTTCAATCTTATTTTCAATATTATAAATTTCTTCTTCATTTTCGGTTTTTCTTTCACTTTTAAATAAAAGATCTTCTTCTTTTTTAATTAATTTAATTAAATTTGGAATATTTGAATGTATTGAATTTGTTAAAGTAGATTTTGAATTATTATTTTCTGAAACCCTCAAATTTTTTTCATTTTCAGTTGTTTCATCTTTCATTATAAAAAATAAAATTATAATATTTTATGAAAAAGTATTATTCATTTTTCTTTTGAATTACTTTCATTTTGTAATTTTTTTATAAGTTGATATTTAGCATAAAAATAATTATTTCTTGATTAACATTAACTATACTTTTATTTCACGTAATATTTTTTTTCATAATAAATAATGAAAATAAATTGACTTTCAATCTAATAAAAAAAACTTAATAAAGATTTAATAATTGTTAAAGAATGAAAATTTTAATTAGATATATAATAATTTTGAATATTATATAAAAATGAAAGCCAATATGAAAAAAGTAAATTTATTTAGATCAAAATTATTAATACTAGTATCAAATGAATTGAATAAAAATATAAAGAAAACAATTATGAAAATCAATTCTAAAGATTTAAAAGATATTAATGATGATTTTTCAATAAATTATTTTCAAGTATTTATGGAAAATCCAATTGAAATAGGTCAACCAAGTAATTTTGGAAATAGAAAAGATTTTGAAAATAATACTTCTAAAAGAAAAAATATTCATAAAAAAATTCCTTCATTTTTAAATTTTTTACCTATTTCTCCAAGAAAAAAAGAAATAAAAAAAAAGAAAACAATGAAAGAATTAATATTTGTTAAGAAAAAAATATCTCAATTAAAACAAAGTTTAGGACCTAGAACAAATAGAATAAAAAAGAAAAAAATTGAATATAATAAAAAATATTTGATTAAAAAAAGCATAAAATATTTAAGGAAATTATCAGAAAGTTTAAAAGATCTATATGCAAGTGATGATAAATTAAATAAAAATAGGGATTATAATAGTAATAGAATAATTCAAGAACAATCAATTCATGATGTTCTTAGGAGAAATATTCTTAATGAAGTTTTTTTATTTGATACTCCAAATTATTCTCCGATGATACATTATAAATAATTAAATAAATCATAATAATAAAAATAGAAAAATATTAATTATCTTTTTTTCAACATTAAAATTATTTATCTTTTGCTAAAAATTTATAATGAGATTTTAAATTTAAAATCAATTTAAGTTTAATTAATATTAAATTCTTTAAATATTTTTTTGTTTATTTCAATTTAAATAATGAATTTTTAATGTTTATTAAATTTTACATATAATAAAATTATCCCCTTTATATTAATTACACTTATAATAATAATAATAATTTTTTTTTATTTTCATATATAATTACTTAATATAATTAATAATAATATTTTTTATATTTTAATGGAAACAAATGATAAAACAAATGTCTGAAAAAATTGAATTCCTGTAAATATATAATTTAACCATTTGAATAATATTTTTTTTGATGATTTACGTTAAAAGAAAAAATATATAGAAATTTTATTGTTAAATGAAAACATTTTATAACTAACATTATGAAGAATAACATAATTTTCCTTTATCTCAATTAAAGATTTATTTAATTATAAAAGAAAAATAGGGAAAGTTTAAAACAAATAATGAGAAAAATATGAAGATATTTGATATCCAAACATTCAAACAGAACTAAATATATTTGAGTTTTAGAGTTAAGTATAATATTATTTAAAATTTAAAAAAATTAGTTCTGTCCAATTTAAATAATATATAAATTTTCTAAATCTATTAAAGTTAGTTTTTAATTGGTTAATTCAATAATATTCTTTACTTGAAACTATAGTTTGATAAATTATTATTAAAGAATTTTTATTCAAACTAATATTTTATTTATTAGATTATTTTTTTATGCTTCAACAATTAAAAAAAAATAAAATAAAAAAATTAACAATAATTTATTATTAAATGAAATAAATAAAAATAATTAATTTTTTAGTTATAAAAAAGTAAAAAAATAATATATTAATGATGAATTATATATTTTTTTTTCAGATATTTTATTTAAAAAATAAACCGTTTAATAAGATTTTTTTGATTCTTTAATATTCTTTATTTAATCAAATAACAATTTAAACTTTTTTAAATACCTTTAAAATATATTTTTACTCAAATAAAAATTTATTTTCTTTTCTTCCTAAAATATGACTTTTATTTACCTTTTTTATAAGAAAAATGAGTGTTCTTTTTGATAAAAAAATTCATGTCCTTTTTTATATATAAAAAAGAATGAAATAAAAATTATAAAAAAATGGATTTTAATTCTCCAAATGGAGATCTCCCATATAATAATAATAAAGATGATGAAGAAATAAAAGTAAAAGAAGTTAACGCTCTGAAAATTAATAAACCAATTATTCCTTCAAACACACCTGATGGTGATAATGCTGCTTATGAAATAGAATATGAAGAGACTTTATCCAAAAATCAACAAAAAGAATATAATTTAAAAAAAGAAGGAGCTTATTGTTCAACTAGATGTTGTTTTAAAAATAACATTAAAATATTTTTTGTTTTAAATTCATTTATCTTTTTTTTTATGATAATCACAGCAATTTTCCAAGTCACATCAACAATAGAATATAATTCGAATATACAAGAATGTCAATTGGAAAAACAAGTTATTTTAAATGGTGATTATAATTTAAGTAAATATTTTTCTTCAATCAAATATAATAATAAATGTTTCCTCTCCAATGATTGTAATTATACTCGATATAAAAATGGGAATTGTTTTTATGATGAATATAAAAAATATTGTAATGAAACGATGTATTATAATGGATGTTGTGATTATTATGATTATCGAGTTTATTTAGGAAAAATGAATTATCTTTGTTCTAAAGATGATTATTATAAAAAATTATGTAATGAAGAACAATATCCTAATAACAATTTAAGAACTTTAAGTGGCTATGATTTTTCTTTTTTTGAAAATTATAAAAACTTTAAAAATATTGAAGGGAAAATAATTTATGGTTGTTTATTATTAGATCTTATTTCTTTCTTA
>JAEEGK010031046.1_pt1 | contig 10550 bp, 8 predicted proteins | sample 8958771 | NCBI WGS metagenome assembly JAEEGK01 (sample SAMN16246547, study PRJNA631951) | gut metagenome | biome: gut microbiome; feature: rumen; material: SC-attached | host: Bos | place: Iran: Karaj | collected 2018-10 | reverse complement strand
AGATAGACATCGACCGATGACACAAACACGGCAAGGAGATTGCCTAAGTCGGCATGGCTGCGGCCTACAGGATGACTGAGGAACCCACGGAAGGCCACATAGACATTGATGGTGCCATATACAAAGAGCACCACCGCCGACACCAGGGAACCAATGACGGACAACAAAGTGAGATAGCGTGAAAAATACAGCGTCTTTTCAAAAGACTTTGCCGTTTTACTCTTGAAACTCAGTATCTTAGGCCAATTGATGGATTTGCGTTTCAAGTTATTGATGAGCATATCGTCCGTCTTGTCGGTATAGCCTTTAAAGCGAATCTTTGCACGAAGCCATTTCGCTTCGTCATCGCTAATCTCGCCAGGAGAATTGTCATCCTCAAGCAGCATTATGGTGATGGCTTCCACAAAGAGTTCCTTGAAGGCACTACATTGGTTGTTGCGGTTGGTGCTGTCCTTGATGTCGAAAAGGAAATTGCCCTTTTCACGAGTCCTGGCTCCATCGCCCAGCAAGACTTCGCGCAGCACCTTGACGTCATCGTCATCAATCTTTCCATTGGCGAAGATGCTTTTCCTGAGTTCTTGAAAGTCCGTTTGTTGCATTGTGTTGATTGGCTTTGTTTAATTAACAGTTGGCAAAGTTACAATAATTTCAAATAAAGCAACTATTCTTTTTGCTTTTTCTTCCTCCCATTCTTTTTCAGCGCCTCGGCGATGATCCACTGTAATTGGCCGTTGACGGATCTGAATTCGTCAGCGGCCCATTTTTCTACCGCCTCCATCGTCTCGGCATCGACGCGGAGCAGAAAGGTCTTGGTATTCGCGCTATTTTCCTTTTCCTTTGCCATCGTCAATCCCTTTCTTCCTTTGACGCGGAACCATGAAAATCGATTGGCGACCCTGACCCTGACCGCTGACCCTGATCACCATGCTCTACACGAAGCGGGTCATGGTCAGTGGTCATGGTCACATTGTCTTGTATACCGCGTCCAATCGACTCACCCAAGGTCATCGAGAGGATGTTATCCTTGGAGATGTACTTGTCATAAATCCAGATGCAGAAGATGGTCACCGCCATGGTGATGAAGCCAGACAAGCCTTGCATGCCGTTCACGAAGTCGTTTCCGCCCAAGGTGAAATAGATGGTCATGCCTGCAACAGCGTTAATCGTGCCATGCATGATGGCCGCGACAATCATCGACTTGGTTTTCAGCACGAAATACAATTCTATGACGCCCAATAGGATGCACATCACCACCATCAGCAGCACACCCCATTGTGGCTCATTGGGATAGTTGTGTCCCATCAGGATGAGCGGAAAATGCCAGATGCCCCACACGATGCCGATGAACAAGGCGGCCTTCCAGAACTTCACTTCGCGCAAGGCGCCGACAAGGTAATTGCGCCAGCCGTATTCCTCACCAAAGGCAGCGATGGCGTTGACGGTGACGCCCGCAGCCAGACCGCCGACAAGCGTGATGATCATCATCAGATAGGCAGGCATCTGTCCCATTTGCTCGCGCACCATCTCTTGTTGGTCTTCGGGCACATGATATTGGTTGATCAGCTGCTCAGAATTGTATTCCAACATTACTCCAGGCATCATGCCGTTGATGAGGATACAAAGGAAAACCAACACCACAGGCAACAGCCAAGCCACCACCCACGACCATCTCACCTTGAAGTTGACCAAGCCCGTATGGTTGAATTTCTCCTTGTCGATGGCTTGCAGCACAAGGGCCGTGATAAGCGGGAAAAACATATACACCGTGGAGAAGACCATGAGCCCCGTGGGGGTGTCCGCTCCAATGCCGAAGCCCCAGTGGACCACAGCAAACATGGCCCAGCTGAAGAGGCAGACGATGATTGAGTATCTGATTGCTTTTTTCATAGTTTATTCGTTTTACTTATGGTATGAGACTTCGTGTCTATAACCCTGACCCTGACCGCAGACCCTGACCATCCCGCCCTGGGTGAAACGGGTCATGGTCAGTGGTCATGGTTATAAAAGCCTCTAGTTTATTGCTTCTTTCACTTTTTCAATCATCTCCAAGGTCTCCTCCTTCGTAGCGCAGTTGAGGTAAAACAATCCGCCGTCAACCGTGCGCAGTTCGAGCAATGGGCCACCGTCTTTATGGATGAACAACATGCAGTTCTCGCCGCTCTTCAAGCGGAAATGACCCAAGTTCGCCTTATTAGTCGACATGCCGTTGGTGCGTATGGCAATACCGGGCCATTGTTCCCAAACGCTGTCGGAGGTGATGTCGGCAACAGGAATCGTAGCGTGGTATCCCCCTCCCTTCACCTTGATGCATTCGCTTGAAATGTCATACTTGGGACCTTTGTTGCCCCAGAAGAAGAGAATCGGAATCAAAGCCAAGGATAATAAAGTAATGATTACCACAGACCAGATGGTTATCTTGTTTTTCTTTTTCTCCCACTGTTTGACATCATTGGGAAGGCGGTTTTCTTTATCACGACCAAAGCCGTTGTATTTCCCCATGGCGATAAACAAAGGCACCATCATGGCCATCGCCAGTGCAATCATCATATACACGCTCGTCATCTCGCCAATGACTTTGGTCATGGAGAGCGCGGCCGTGACAATCAACAGGAAACCCGTTATGCCAAAGGTGATGGCTACCGCTTTTTTCAGCCCTTCGATGTCGACCAAGGCTTTCCGTTCAGACGACATGCCTCCGTATGGATTAATCAGATTCGGATAACGGTAGCACAGCAAGCCTGACACGATCAAAAGCAAGCCTATTCCTAGATTAGTGTAATCGATGACATTCATAGTTTATCGTTTTCTTTACCCCAACCCTCATTGCGGTCTTCATCGCGGACTCGATCCGCGATCTCCTGAATACAAAGTATACCCTTCTTATTCAGGAGATGGCGGATCCTTGTCCGCCATGAGGGTTAGGGGTGGTTTCTTGACCTTTGGTTTAGTATAGACTTCCCGTATTCACCACTGGCTGGGCCGACTCGTCGGCGCAGAGCACCACCATCAGGTTACTCACCATGGAGGCCTTGCGTTCCTCGTCGAGTTCGACGACGCCTTCATCCTTCAGCTTGTCCAAGGCCATCTTAACCATCGACACAGCGCCTTCCACAATCTTCTCACGGGCCGAGATGATGGCGGCAGCCTGCTGACGACGCAGCATCACGGCGGCAATCTCAGGCGAATAGGCCAAGTAGTTGATGCGGGCTTCAAGCACTTCCAAGCCCGACATGGCCAGACGCTCGTTCAGCTTAGCGAGCAGCACGTCATTGATCTCCTTGCCACCGGCACGGAGAGTCAGTTCATCGGCTTCGGCCTCGTTCTCGTCGTAGGCAAACATACCCGCCACCTCACGCAAGGCGGCATCGCTCTGCACCTTGATGAAGCTCTCAAAAGCCTTCATGCGGTTGCTGACCGTCACGGGAGCCGTACCCGAGCCGCCGCCCGCCATGGTCTGCGAGTCGATTTCGAACATGGCCTTGTAGGTGTCCTTCAGCTTCCACACCAAGATTTGGCCAATCATGATGGGGTTACCCGTCTTGTCGTTCACCTTGATGTTGTCAGGATTGAGGTTACGGGCACGCAACGAGACCTTCTTGGAAGTCATGAAAGGATTGATCCAGTGAAAACCTGTCTTGGTGAAGGTACCTCTGTATTTGCCAAAGAACAGCATCACCATGGCCTCGTTAGGCTCTAACTTACGGAAGCCGATAGGAAAGATACAGGCCAGCAAGAGACCGACGACAAACAACCAAGGTGAAGAGAGCTTACCCAATACAAATTCGGCCATGCTCCAAATGCTCAGGCCAATAATGGCAAATTCGATGAACAATGCGACGAAACCATTCATCGCAAAACCTTTAAATTCAAATTCTTTAGTTTCCATAAGTGATATTATTTTGATATTATTTTGATGTGGCAAAAATACATTAATTTTGGAACATGCAAGAAAAAAATGCAATTTTTTTGAAAAAATTTCGCCTTTATGCATTATTTTTGCAAGGTAGAAACAAAAGGACAATATTAAAACCGTTCAATATGAAGAAATTAGCATTGATTGGAGCCTTGGCCGTCATGATGATGACCAGTTGCTCAGCATTGAAAATTGTGGACCAAAACTCAGCCATCAACGCGGGTGCCGCTGCCGTTCAGGCCTTGACCATCAGCGACGCACAAGTCAAGCAATTGTGCAGCCAGTACATGGTTGAATCCGATGGACAAAACACCATCTTGCCTGCCGACAACAGCTATACGCAGCGTTTGAGCCGCATCATGTCGAGGTTCCACAACATCAGCAATTTGGACTTGAACTACAAGGTGTATCAATCCAACACGGTCAACGCCTTCGCCAGCGGCGATGGCAGCGTGCGCGTCTACACCGGCTTGATGGATGCCATGAACGACGACGAGGTGTTTGCCGTCATCGGCCACGAGTTGGGTCACCTTATTAATAAAGACGTCCGCGACGCCTATCGTGCCGCCTATCTCGTGGTGGCAGCCCGCTACGGCATTGCAGCTGTCAACACCACAGCAGGGGCCCTCTCCACCGGCTTCCTCGGTGACCTGGGACAACAGCTGGCCCAAAACGCCTACTCGCGCCGTCAGGAAACACAAGCCGACGAGACCGCGTTCCAGTTCTGCATCCAAAACGGCGTTGATCCCTATGCCATGTACCATGCCTTGAATGTGCTTATCAGCCTCAGCGGACAAAGCGGACAGCAAGGCAAAATCGCCGAGCTGCTCTCTACCCACCCCGACACGCACAAACGTGCCGAACACATCAAACAGATGTGCGAAGCTGCGGGCTACAAGATGAGCACTCCTGGCACGACGACCAAGCCGAAGACCAGTACCAAACCCAACGGCACCACCCCTCAAGGCACCAACACCAAACCACAAACCGTCAAACCCAACAACAATAACAATAACAGTGGCAACAACAACGGAAACACTGGCGCTGGCAAAAAGACGGTGAAGGCTGGAAAGAAATCATAATGGTAAATCTACATGTAGAGACGGTGTCACACCGTCTCTTCAAACAAAAACCCGCTTGGAAAGTTCCGAGCGGGTTTTTGTTTATTTTCCAAATTCCTCTGCCAAATGTTTGAATTTTCGTCCGCGTTCCTCGAAGTTCTTGTACTGGTCGTAGCTGGAAGCTGCGGGCGAAAGCAGGCAGACGTCGCCGGGCTTGGCGTGGGCAGCGAGGTAGGCGAAGGCTTCTTCCATGGAAGAATACTGTGATAATACCGGCCCTTCGACGGGCTCAGGGACCTTGGTAGCACAGGCCGTTGAGCCCGTCGAAACGCCGTCAAATAAAGATTTCATCCTCTCCCCTGCCTTGCCCGTAAACAGCAGATGCGGCACAAGGTGTCCTTTCAAATAGTCTGCCAAAGGTTGGTAGTCGATGCCACGGTCGAAGCCACCGAGCAATAGAAAATCGACACGTCCCAAAGCCTCACAGGCTGAGATGGTCGCCTGAGGGATGGTGGAGATACTATCGTTGACGAAAGTCACGCCACCGAAAGTGCCCACAGGCTCCAAACGGTGTTCCAAAGGCTTGAAAGTATAAAGATAAGGCACGAGCTCTCGAATGTCCACCCCGTATGCATAACATGCCAACAGCGCCGCCTTGACATTCATCAGGTTATGCTCGCCAAGCAATGGCAATGCCGTGCGGTCGACCAGATCATCGATGTCAAACAAGGAGAACACGATGTTGTTGACGAACATACTCCAAGCTTCCTCCATCAGAGTCTCATGGATGACAGCGGTGTCGTCCTCGCCCATATAGCGCATAATGTTGAGTTTGGCTCCCGCATAGCGCTGCATCGTCCCGAAATGGTCGAGATGCTCCTCAAAGATGTTGAGTAGCACGCCCACGCGAGGGCTGTTGTGCACGTATTCCAGCTGGTGTGCCGACAACTCGTACACCACGATGCTCTCCGGTTGGATGTCTTCCATGATATCGAAGCAAGGAATTCCAATGTTGCCCGTAAGGATGGCGTCGCGACCTGAGGATTTCAGCAGATGGTAAATCAAACTCGTGGTCGTGCTCTTGCCTTTGGTGCCCGTGATGCCAATGGTCTGCGCATGGAACTGGCTGAGGAAAAGGTCAGTCTGCGAAGTGATTTCAACCCCTTTCGTGTCGAAGTCCTTAAGCGAAATGCCTGGTGTCTTGATTACGATGTCATATTCGTACATAGCCTCAAGATAGCCTTCTCCTGAACGGGTAACGCCTTCCATTGCGTTTTTGTCGGCCACCGCAACGACTGCTTCGGGCAGAAACTTGTTCAGGAAACGCAAGGTCGACTTACCCTCTCTGCCGAAGCCAAGGACGAGAATGCGCTTACCGCGTAATCGATTCAGTATCAAGTCAAACATGGAGACGGGATTTTAGGATTTGTTCAAACTTTTCAGGCAAGAAATGGTTGGTGTTGAAACGGGAAAGAATTTCATTTACGGTCGGCCCTTCGACAGGCTCAGGGACCTTAATTTCTGCGGGCTCAGGGACCTTGGAACTAGCGGTCACTGAGCCTGTCGAAGTGCCTGCGGCTTTAAGACATGCCCTCACCTCTTCCACGGTACCTACGCACTCGAAGGGTTTCACGGCAGCAGTGCCATTCAACTCTTCCAAAATAGGTTGCAGACTCTCGTCGGCCATCAGGTCCTTACCGAAAATGGAGACAAGTTTTTCCCTCGAGAGGAAAGGCGACAGGATGATCCATGTGAAGAGGCACTTGGGGCAATGACCGCACCATGAGTCGGTCTTGCTGCCCACATTGCAACTGCGGAACACGGGATGATAGGCTTCGCATTGCGAAAACAACTTGGCAATCTGCAACTCGCTCAAAGGACGCAAGAAGCTGAAATACTGCACTTCAGGGTTCAAGTTCTCTGCAACATAATTCCTGAAGTCGCTTTCGAACTCGATGGACTTGCTGTATTGGTGGTTGATGTTCGTCCCAGGCACCGTCGACTCGTTGGCGCTATTCTCATTCGACAATGCGATGTATTTTGACCTGCTTCCAAATGCCACCAAGAGACTGATGAAAGCCAGCAAGGCAGAGAACGGCGTATGACCATTCAGATAACCTTCGGCATTGAGTTTCAGCATGGTCGGGTCGAGCGTGCGGTTGATGACAATGAACCCATCGTCTTTATAACCCGCCGTCTTCACGCAGTTTAATGTAGCGCCACGAGGATTCACAATCAAAGGAGTGACAGACATCACATTACGCAGGCATTCCAGCGTGACCACAGAGTCCTTGCCGCCACCGATTGGCACCAGAGTCTTTTCCAAAAGCGACAACGAAACCTTGGCAAATTCTTGATTTCCCACAGACTCAATCTGCATCAAGTCATGCTCGGAAACTGAAATGCCATTCAAATACAAGAACTCACCCAAGCCATTGTAATACAATTTCTTCCAAAATGCTTTCTGCGACTCAGTCAAGGCATAAGGCTTCACCACCACCCTTTTCGGGCAGGCGATTTTCCAATAACTCACAAGCTCGGTCATTCCGATTTGGAAAGCCAATGCCTGCAATTGTTCCTCGGGGATGCTGTCCCAGTCGAAGAACTGCCTGGCAGGGACTTCCAGTGTGGGCCTAAAATGGTAACGGTCGTCAAGATTGAAATCGAAGACCAGCGACAAAGTGCCGTTCTCCCTTTTTACCGTCTGACTTTCAAAAGAGAAAGTGGAAAAGTCCTTGCGCAGAGCGTCGAATTTGGATTGATTGTCTGTTCTTTTCAAGATAAACGCGTTTTTATGCCACAAAAATACGAATTATGACGCGACTATCATCCAAAAATCCTAATTTTGCAGAATGGATTTAGGAGAAAAGTTCGTCATAAGGAGCAATTCGTTAGAGCCGAAGCAAGGTAAGATCTTGATTTCCGAGCCTTTAATGAACGATTTCCACTTTGGGAGGTCGGTCATCTTGCTCATCGACCATGTGGAGTCGGAGGGCAGTTTCGGCATCATCATCAACAAAAGGCTTGATGTGCAGGTCAACCATATCGTCGACGAGTTCCCCGACTTCGAAGCGCCTGTGTATCTGGGCGGTCCTGTGGCCGACGACCAGCTTTTCTTCATCCACACTTTGGGCGACATGATTCCCGAGTCCTACCCCATCGTCGACGGCCTCTATTGGGGCGGCGACCATGAGACCCTGGCCACCCTCATCCATACAGGTATTGCCAACGAAGACAATGTGCGCTTCTTTTTGGGTTATTCTGGCTGGGATGCCGGACAATTGGTCGGAGAGCTGGTGCGCAACTCGTGGCTCATTGGCGACATCACCACAGAGGAATACCTGAACACACCGCCCGAGAAGATGTGGCAGACCTTCGTAAACAAAATGGGAAGCTCCTACACGATGTGGAAGCATTTTCCAAAAGATTTCCAAGACAACTAGTTTTATTATTTCCAACTTAATTTATTTAAAATGAGATTTTTAAACAAAACCATCTCAACAAAGGTGCTGCTGATTGCTGCGGCACTGCTCATGCTGCTCGTTGGCTGTAAAAGGAAAAACGACAGCAAGTACAAGTATGAAACCGTGAAGGGCGACCTTACCGAAGCCCGCATCTACACGCTCGACAACGGTCTAACCGTCTATCTGAGCGTCAACAACGAAGAGCCCCGTATCCAGACCTACATCGCAGTGCGCACGGGTTCGAAGAACGACCCTTCGGAGACCACAGGTTTGGCGCACTATCTGGAACATCTGATGTTTAAGGGTACCGACAAATTTGGCACCACCGACTACGAGGCTGAGAAGCCTTTCTTGGACGACATCGAGGCGCGTTATGAAAAATACCGCACCCTCACCGACCCTGAGGAACGCCGCATCGCCTACCACGAGATCGACTCCGTGAGCCAGTTGGCTGCCCAGTATTTCATCCCCAACGAATACGACAAGCTCATGTCGACCATCGGTGCTGAAGGCACCAACGCCTACACTTCTGAAGATGTGACCTGCTATGTCGAAGACATCCCCTCGAACGAGATCGACAACTGGGCCAAGATCCAGGCCAACCGTTTCCAGAACATGGTCATCCGTGGTTTCCACACCGAGTTGGAAGCCGTTTATGAGGAATACAACATCGGCATCGCACAAGACAGCCGCAAAGCTTGGGAAGCCATGAATGCCATGCTCTTCCCAACCCACCCCTACGGCACGCAGACCACCATCGGAACCCAGGAACACCTGAAGAATCCTTCGATCACCAACATCAAGAACTACTTCAACAAGTGGTACCGCCCGAACAATGTGGCCATCTGCATGGCTGGCGACTTCAATCCTGACGAGGTCATCGCCATCATCGACAAGTACTTTGGCAGCTGGCAACCCGGCGCCGATGTGAAGCAACCCGAATTTGCCCCGTTGGAGCCCATCACTTCTCCCAAGGACACCACCATCTATGGCCTCGAAGCCGAGAACCTGATGATGGGTTGGCGTTTCGACCGTGGCAACTCGATGCAAGCCGATACGCTTGAGATGATTGGCACCATGCTGAGCAATGGTACCGCGGGCCTCATCGACCTCGACATCAACCAACAAATGCAGATGCTCTACGCTTGGGGCGGCTCAAGCACCAACCGCGACTATTCCAGCTTCCTCATTGGTGGCTCGCCGCGTCCCGGACAAACCCTCGAAGAGGCCAAGGACCTCTTGCTGGCTGAGATAGAGAAACTGAAGAAGGGCGACTTCTCCGACGACTTGATGCCTTCTGTCGTCAACAATATGAAGCTCAACTACTATAACTCTTTGGAGAGCAACCAAGCCCGTGCCAATATGTTTGTCAACTCTTTCATCCTCGAGAGACCGTGGAAACAAGATGTGGAATATCTCAATCGCATGGAAGGCATGACCAAGGAGCAAATCGTTGCCTTCGCCAACAAGCATTTCAACGACAACTATGTGGTGGTCTACAAGCGTCAAGGCGCTGACGAAAACCAGAAGAAGATCGACAAGCCCGCCATCACGCCCATCCCGACCAACCGTGACCTCGTGAGCGACTTTGTAAACGAAGTGCAAAACGCCGAAGTGCCAGCCATCCAACCCCGTTTCGTTGACTTCAAGAAAGACCTCACCTTCGGCAAGACCGAGGCGGGTCTGCCCTACATCTATGTCCAGAACAAAGAAAACGGACGCTTCACATTAAGCTTCCGCTATGAGTTTGGCGACGAGGCCGACCTCCGCTATGGCGTGGCCTCCGATTATCTCGAATACCTCGGCACCGACCAGATGAGCAATGAAGAGATCAAGCAACAGTTCTATAAACTTGCCTGCGACTATTACATCAGTGTTGGCGCACGCACCATCACCGTCACTTTGCGCGGTCTTGGCGAGAACATGCCCGAGGCCCTATCCCTCCTCGAAAATGTGATGCAGAATGCCCAGGCCGACCCGATGGTGGCTGAAATGTGCATCCAACAGTTGGAGAAATCGCGCATTGATGCCAAACTGAACCAACGCAGCAACTTCAACGCCTTGGTGCAGTATGGACTTTACGGTCCCCACAACTCGCAACGCAACCAACTC
>JAEEGK010031040.1_pt1 | contig 10551 bp, 7 predicted proteins | sample 8958771 | NCBI WGS metagenome assembly JAEEGK01 (sample SAMN16246547, study PRJNA631951) | gut metagenome | biome: gut microbiome; feature: rumen; material: SC-attached | host: Bos | place: Iran: Karaj | collected 2018-10 | reverse complement strand
TATTTTTATTTTTTATTATTTAATTTGCACATAAAATTAATTTATTTATAATTAATGATATAATAATTAATATTAATCAAAAATTCAAAAAACAGTAGGTGTTTTTTTATTTATATATTTAATAATAAGAAAAAACATATATTTACTATAATTTAAAAATACATAAATAATTATTCAGCATTATGGAACTCGAATTATTTATATAATACACAATTAAATATTATTATTTTATTTGTGTGACACTTCCATCAACTTTATGTAAAAGACAATTAGCGGTAGGTCTATCATTTTTAAAAATACCTTCCAAATATTCCCCATTATTATAATATATTTTCCGTATCCTTTATATTTATTGTCCGAAAATTTCCCTTCAAATCTTTTCCATTTATTAAATAAAATATACCTATTCCTTCAAATTTTCCGTTTTCCCATTCTCCTTCATATATACCTCCATTCATATAAGTCATTTTTCCTCTACCATATTGTTTATTGTTTTTCCATTCTCCTTCATATTTATTTCCATTTGAATAATGCGCTATACCAAATCCTTCTATTTTATCATCTTTAAAATCTCCTTCATATTTTATTCCTACTTGTTTTTTACAATCGAAATAATGTGGAGAAATAAAAATACCTTTTCCATTTTTTTTATCATTTCTCCATTGGCCTTCATATTTTGCCCCATTGTCAAATATCATAATGCCTTTTATTTCTCTTTTATTATTTAACATTATTCCTTCGTACTTCCCATCTGAAAAATCTTTAATCTGATTCGTATATATATTTATATTTTCTTTCGAATTTTGTGAACTTAATTTTTTTTTATCTTTACTTAAATTATAACTGGTATAAATACAATGATTATTATTTTTTTTATTATTTAAATCTTTTTTTTCTTTACTTATATTCGAACTTGTATAAATAGTATGATTATTAGCATTATTTCTATATAAATTTACTTTTACATTTTCATTTATATTTTCTTTTTTTATTTCATTATCTTTATTATTTTCATTTATATTTTCTTTATTTATTTCATTATCTTTATTATTTTCATTTATATTTTCTTTATTTATTTCATTATCATTATTATTTTCATTTATATTTTCTTTATTTATTTCATTATCTTTATTATTTTCATTTAAATTTTCTTTATTTATTTCATTATCATTATTTTCATTTATATTTTTAATTTCATTATTACTCTCTTTTATACTTTCTTTTTTATTATTCTCCATTAAATTATCTTTATTATCTAAATTTTGGTTTGAATAATTCTTATCAATATTATTATTTATATTAAGATTCACTCCATTTATTTTATCATTTTCTATGTTATTTTCCATTAAATTATCCTTATTTGTTTCATTATTTTCAGTTAAATTTTCTTTTATATTTTCTTCATTCATTTTATCATTTTTATTTTCTTTTACATTATCAATATTTATATTTTCATTCTTTTCATTATTTAATATACTATTTAATTTTTCATAATTGTCATTCTTAATTTCATTATTTTCAATTATTTTTTCTTCATTTATATCTTTCTTTTCTTCTTTATTTTCTTTATTTATTTCATTTATTTTTTCTTTATTTTCATTCTCAATAGGATCTTCTTTCTTTATTTCATCATTTACTTTTATAATATCATTATTTTCAATAAGATTCTCTTTTTTTATTTCTTTTTTTAATTCTTCATTATCTTTTTCTTTATTATTTTCTGAATTATTTTCTGTAAAAATATTGTTTGCTCTTCCTTTCAAATTATCTTGTTTTTCTTTTTCAAAATTAATATTATCATGAATAATAACTTCATTTATTTCTTTATGTTCTTTATTATCTTCTTCTCCATAAATTTTATCGTTTAAATCCTTAATAATTTTAGGAACATTAATTTTTTCTAAATTTTCATTATTTAAATTGGTGTTATTATTATTATTATTTGATTCATTATCAGGGTTAATAATATTATTATTTGACTTTTTATTTTCATAAATGCTACTCTTTTTTGAATCATAAATATTTGGAGCAATTGGTGTACTATTTTTTGCATTTTCAGAATACATTTTTAAAACTGATTCAAAATTAGTTCTTGATGAAACTTGAATTATTTTATTTTTTTGGTCATTATCTTCTTTTTTTTCTTCTTGAAAAAATTTTAATTTTGATTTAAAATCTTCTTTTGATATTGATTTATTTCCTTCCAACATATTAATTAAAAAATTAATTATTTATTTTTATATTTATAATACTTAAATTTTTTGATTTTTTTACATTATTATATCATAAACAAAAGAAATGAATATAATCTAATCAATAAAAAAGGAATTGAAGGGTATAATAATATAAAGAATATTTTTTCAAATTTAAATTATTTTTAGAAAATAAATATAATTTAAAAAGTATTAAATATTATTTTTATAATAATTCATATTTTTTTCAAAAAAAAATAAATAAAAATTTTTATGTTTTTAAAAAATCAAAATGTCAATATCTCAATTTTTCATATTATCAAAAAGAGGAGATTCAATAATATACAGAGACTATAGATTTGACATTAAAAAATGTAATGAAATATTTTTTCGAAAAGTAAATTTATATTCTGAGGAGGAAGTACCTCCAATATTTAATGAAGAAGGAATAAATTTTATATATATAAAAAATCCAGATTTATATTTTGTAATATCATCATTAAATAATTCATCACCTCATTATTTTATAGAAATATTAGATAAAATAATAAAAATAATAAAAGATCATTGTGGTGAAATAACAGAAGAATCAATTAAAAAAAATTTTATATTAATATATGAAATAATTGATGAAATAATTGATTTTGGTTTTCCTCAATTATCATCAACTGAACAAGTCAAAAATTTTATTTTTACAGAACCAAAAATAAATTATAATAATATTAATTCAATTAAAGAAATGATAAATAAAAATATTAAATCAAATGAAAATACAAAAAAATCAATTTTAATAACAAATGATGCGAAAAGTAAAAATGAAATATATGTCGATATTATAGAAAAAGTAACTTGTTTATTTAATAAAAATGGTAATATTGTTAATAATGAAGTTTCTGGAGCAATTAAAATAAAAAGTTATTTAAAAAATAATCCAGAATTAAAAATAGTTTTAAGTGATAATATAATTTTTGGGAAAAAAAATTTATATAATTCTCAAAAACTAAATATTAATGATTATAATTATTGTAAAGGAATTAAAAATAAAGATTTTGAAAAGATAAATACATTATATATAATTCCTCCAGAAGGAGAATTTATTTTAATGAATTATTATTTTAATAATTATTTTAATCCTCCTTTTAAAATATATTCAATAGTAGAAGAATTTGATTATAAAATAGACTTAAAGTTAAAAATTGAAGCAAATTTTTCAAATAAAATAAATGCAGGAAATATTATAATTAAATTTAATATTCCGAAAGAAACTCAAAATGTATATTTTGAATTACTAAATAAAAAAAATCAAAATGTTGATTATATAAAAAATCAACAACTTTGTATTTGGAAAATACCTAAAATGATTGGAGGAAGTGATTATTCTTTAGATGTTAAAATAATTCTTCAAATTAATAAACCTAATTTATTAAGAAAAGAATTAGGACCTATTACTATGAATTTTGAAATCCCTAATTTTAATATTAGTAAATTACAAATTAAGGAATTAAAAGTTTTAAGTAATGATAATAAATATAATGCTTTTAGATGGGTTAGAATTTTCACACAAGCTTTTTCTTATGTTTTTAGAATTGCTTAAGTTAATTTGTTTATAATTTAGTGAATTAATTATATTTTGGTTGTTTTTAATATTATTATAGAAATTTATATTTTTTATTTTTTTTAAAAGATATATATTTTATACTGGCACATAAAAATATATTTTTTTTGAGGATATGAATCTTACAAAAATTAATCTTCATAAAATATTTTAAATACATTATAATTGATAAATTCATTTATAGAATTCAATAAAAAAATTTCCTACCTTTATAGTCAAAGAATATAATTACTCTTCTAAATAATTTCATCTCAACTATTTCTTTAATATTTCATTTTTGATTTTTCAGTTCCTAAATAGAAAATTTAAAATTTTATTTTAGATGGTTATCTTTGAGATAATTAATATTAAAATTTCCAATTATAACATTGTTTCTAATTAAATTCAATGATAAAAATAATATTTTTGATATATCTTTATCTCCTAATATTCCATATTTATAAATCCTAAAATTACTCTTATTGTTAATACTTGATAATATATTTGAAAATTTTAACATTATCTGAAATAAGAATAAAAAATTTCAAGTTTTTTAATAATTTAATGGAGTTATAAATAAAGTATTGTATAAAGATTGAATAGATGTAGAGTTAAAAATTATTAAACAATATAAAAATAAAGGGTTAATATTATTTTCATATATTTTTATTTTAATATTTATTAATATTTATATAAATAAAAATATCATTCTTTTATTTTAGTATTTTTTAAAACAAAACTAATATTTATATTATAGAAAACATTAATCAAATTCATAAAATTAACAAAGTTAATATTTAAACAAATTAATCTCTACATTTATTTTTTAACAATCAAAATTTTCTTTTATTTAAATATCTGAAAAACAAATAATTGATAACTAGATTTTTCTTTTATTTGTATTACTTATCAAAGATTCTTTAATAGAAACAGAATTTAAATTACTACAATCAGAAGAATGAAAATCAGAATTACAAGAAAAATCAATATCATTATTAATTACAACATTATCATCATTAAGATTAATTTTCCATTTATTATTATATTCCTTTTCATTAATTTCAATTAAATTTTCATTAATATTTCCATTAAAACAATTAACAATAAAATATTTATTTTGTTCAATTAAAACTCCTTTTCCAAAAGGAAAACCATTTTTAAATTCTCCTTCAAAAATTTTATTTTCCTTAAATTTAAAAATTCCTTTTCCTTCTTTAATATTATTAATGTAATAACCTTTATAATAACTTCCATCTGGCCAAAAATATTCTCCATATCCATTCATTTTTCCTTTTAAGAAACTTCCTTTATATATTTCATTATTATTAAATTTATATATTCCTTCTCCTGAAATATTATTATTTTCAAATTGACCTTCATAAACTTCATTTAATAATTTATAATATAATTTTCCATTTCCATTTTTTAAATTATTACTAAATTCACCTTCATATTTATTTATTTTTGTTTCTTCTTTCCCAAAACCATTTTTTTTCCCTTTTAAAAAATTACCTTCATAAAAATTTCCATTTAAATGTTTTTCTATTCCAAATCCTTCTAAATTTCCATTTATAAAATTTCCTTTTAATAAAGTTCCTTCATTATTTATTATTATTCCTTTTCCAGTAAAATTATTATTTATAAAATATCCATTATATTTTGTTCCATCTTTTAAAATTAAAATTCCTCTTCCATTTAATTTATTATCTTCATTTAGTTCTCCTATATAAAATCCTTCTTTATTATTATATTTTAATATATGTAATTTTGTGAATCTATTTTTTGAATTTTTTAATATTTCTTTTTCAATTAATAATAAACTTTTATATGAATTTTCATCGTGTTTTATTCCTAAATTATTTTCTTGTTTTATTAAATTTTCCGTTAAATATTTATTATATAATAGATTTATTGTATTTAATGTTTCTTTTTCTAAAATTTTTTTAATTTTTGGAAAAATGTTTTTTCTATAATAAAAACCTCTAAATCTCTTTTGAACAATAATAACAAGAGAAATTTTATAAATATTTAATTTAGTTTTAAATGGGATATTTAAACTTGAATTAAATATTTTATTTTCTTTCAATAAAGAAAGAATATTTTTTTTATAATAATTTTTAATTCTTCCATATTTTGAAATTTTTTCTTCTTCGATTTTTGAACTGAAAATAGTATCATCTTTAAGAAAAAAACTTTTTGAATTTACATAACTTTTTAAACTTCTATTATTATTTATTGTAGATTGAATACTTTCAAAGTTGTCTGAATTTATTTTACTTTTGTCAAATTCAATTTCATTATTATCTTTTTTACAACAACAATAAATTCTTTGTCCCATATTATTTCAAATAAAAATTTGAAATAATATAATAAATTTTATTTAATACAATATCTCTTTATTTATTATAAAATCCTTTCTTAAAAATCAATAATTAAATAAAAAAAATGATTATCAATTATTTTCAATATAAAAAATATATTATATGATTTAAATAATTATTGAATATTTATTCTTTAAAAAATTATTTATTATATGAAAATCAAAAAATGGAGAATTCTTTATTTTAAATTATTTCTTTGATTTTAATTTATATTCTTCTTTAAATTCTTAATAATATTCATTTACAATATCATGAATTTCAAGCTTTATTTTATTCTGGTAAAATGGAAATAATTTCTTCAATAATTTTTGTATTTTAATCATCAAATTCATGTAATGAATCAACTACAAAATGTGTATAATTCAATAATCTAAATAAAGAAATTTCAATTCCTTGATAATCATTATAAGATAATAATGGTAAAGAAGAAAAATTAATTATACAAAATGCTCTTAATGATTCTGCTTGGAAACCTTCATTTCTTTCAAAGGCAATAAAATTTATATTATTTTCCCAAAAATAATCAAAAAATTTTCTATTTTTTAATATATTAACATCACTTATATAATCAGTATATTTATCAATTTATTCATCCATTGCTTTAGATGAAACAATTTCAAATATTATTGTTTTTAAATCTTCAATACCATTTGAATAATAATTAAATTTATTCATGTATTCAATTTTAACACATTTTAGTATAATATCATTATACATTTCATTAATTTCATTAAAATAAAATTTATGAGTATTTAATGATAGATTCATTTGAGAAAAAAGTGAAATTAAATGAAATAAATTAATATTAAGTATTTTCACTTTTTTTGTTGTATTATTATAATTTATTGTCCCAGTTAATGCATCAAATTCAATTTTTAAATTATTTTTTCTTTCTATTAATAATTCTTGAATAGATGAATTTTGAAACTTTAAAATTCAGTTTTCTATATTATTTCTCTCAGTTAAAGAAATTAAAATAAAAAGAATTAAATTTTGTTCTTTTTCACTTAATTTAGATATTAATTTTAAAAGTTCAATATTGTTTTCTATAAATATAATTTTCATTGTTAAATATTCATTATTATCCTATCTTTCAATAAAACTTTTTATAATAAAATCTCTTATTAGAAAATACATTAAATTTTCATTTTTTTTAAAAGTTATTGGCATATTCACTTCTAATTCCTTATTTATTACTAAAAAATATTTTTTATTCTCTTTATTTTTAGATTCTAAAATCTTTATTAATGATTCAAAATTATCTTGAGTATTATAAGAAGATATTAAATCAAGCTCTTCTATATAAATTTTTTTATGATTTATATAAGTGAAATCTGAAGTTAAATTTAACTCATAATAATGTTTTTCACTTAATCTTATTATTAAATTTTTTAATTCATTTGAATTTAATTTTAAATTGAATTCTTTATAAAGTTTAATAAAATAGAAAATATATTCTTCTTCAACATCATCCAGTTCTATTATTTTTTTAATAATATTAAATTGTTTTAATTTGTCTTTTTCTTTTTTAAATTTATTTTCAAATATTTCTTTTGCTTTCTTTTCCCTATATGTATATATTATATCTTCTATCTTTTTTGAATAAAATTGGACTTTTTTATTATTCGATATTCTATTCTGAGATTTATTAAACTTTCTTTTTTTTTCTAAATACACTTTTTCCATTTTTATTAAAGTATTAAATTAATAAACCAAATATAAGAATATTAATTAATAATATAATTATTTTTGTTAATATAGAAATCAAACATATTTTCTAAAATTTAATTATATAAAATATCCTTTTTAACTTGTTTTATGTTGAATATTAATTTTATTTGAATATTTAGATGGAAAAATACTTTACTTTATATTCTTTAATTATTTCTACTTTCAACCCAAAAAAACATCTTTTTTAATTATTAATCTTTTGAATCAAAAATTTGTTTTTCTATATTATCAATATATGAAAAAATATAATAATATAGTGTTTAATAAAGTATAATGCAATTTATTTATATTACTTGATAAAATTAAAATTAATTTATTAAATATTTATATATTATTAGGAGGTTTTTCATCGAAATTAATATTATTAGAAGGAATCACTCCATTTATATCTTCATTTTCATTAATGTATTTTTCTTCAATTTTTTCTTGAACTTCTTTATTAACATCTTTAATTCTTTCAAATCCATTCATATTATTTTCATTGTTAATTTGATTAGCAACAATTTCAACATTAGCACTACTATTATTTTTATTTATACCATTATTTTGATTGAAATTTCCACTTAAATTTTTATTAAAAAATTTTGGACAAATTTTTGCGAATTTTTCACTTAAAAGGAAAAAAGGATTATAAAAAACTAAGAAAATTGACCCTAATAAAATATAAAGATCTAAAGATGAAAAAATAGTAATATAATTATAAATTTTTTTTAAACCATAACTTGAAATTGGGCTCATATAATAAATTAAATAATAAAGTTTTGTGTTATAATCATAAAGAAAATAACTATCATAAATCATACTAAATAAAGCTAATTCAATAAATATTCTTGATATAACATCATTAATAAACATTTTCTTATTATTTCCTCTTTTATTATTATCTTTAATTGAAAAAGAAATTAAACAACCGATAATTAAAAAAATAAATAATCTTAAACAATTATTAATAACAATATTATATTTCAAATGAGCGAAAAATTCTAAATGATAAGAATAAAATTTAACTTTTTTTGTTAAACCAATATAACTTCTAATAAATAATTGTTGATTATTATTATTAAATTGATAAAAAGGTAATTTATTGACAATATCACTAATTCCATTTTCATTATATAAAGTACTTTTATTTTCATAATCAATTTCAAAATATCTATAATCTTCAATTCCATCTTCACATTTAAATTTTTCAATTTTATATAAAAAAGATTCCATTTCATATCTGTTATCATTTAATATATTTCCACAAGGAATTAATTCAGAAATTTTTAATTGAACTAATATTTTACCATTAGATTTTTCATTTGTATAATGAAGATAATAGTTATCATTTAATTTAATATTCTTATAAAAATATGTACTTGCAATATTAGGATTTTTATCAATAAAAATATGATTAATTGGACATAAAATATTTTGAGGTAAACATAATTTTAATTCATAATTAGAATCTAAATAACCACAATCTTTTAAATTTCCTTCACATGATTCATCAGAATATTGTAATAAATAACTTAAGTAATCTAAATTATTTTTTGATATTATTGGATTTAATTTTTTTCCTTTCCAAGCAGTATAGCTTTTAGGTGGAATTTTATTTATATTTTTACAATTATATTTTAACATTGTTTTACTACATTTTTTTCTAAAAAAATGTTGAGAATATTTCTCATTTTGACTTAAGTTACAATCACATGATTTTATTATTCCTTCCCATTGACCAAGTCCTAATTGCTCGTTAATAAAATATGTTGTTGAATTTGTTTCTGATATTTCTTCAGGATTAAAATCTATTATTGGTCTCATTCTCCAATTTGATATTAAATCTTTTGAGTAACCATTTGATAATTCTCTTGGTATTAAATAAAATATTATTACTAATGTTAATATCAATGATATTGATAAGGTTGTATAATCATGAACCAAATAAATTTTTCTTATTTGATTTAGATTATTTGTATTTTCCATTTTTTTTATTATTTAATTATATTTTATTTTGGTCATATAATATTTTTTGATTTTTTAAAATGAATAATAAAAAAGAAAATAATTATTTTATAATAATCAATATTAATTGATTTCTTTAATAAATAATTGCTTTATTTGCCATAAAAATTTTTAATATAAATAAATAGATTAATAATAATCATAAAATCATTTCATTAAAATTTCATATATTCTTTTTAATAATGGTAATCATGCCATATTTCATGATGTTAAATTAATAATTTTAATCTCCAATAAACATCATATAAATAATTATGATTTTGAATTCTATTTTTTCCATTATTAAATTGAATCGAAAAAATCCCTACTTTTTATTGTTAATATCCAAGTTTAAAAATTATTATTAAAATTATTATTGTTATTATTATTATTATTTAAATAAATATTCCTTTTATTATTACTTTGATTATAAATATTATGATTTATACTATAATTATAATATCTGTCTTTATTATCAATATAAATAATTTTGTTGATTAATAAATTTATAATTTTTAATAATCAATAGTTTGAGGATAATAATTAGGTTCATTTCAAGGGAAAATTTATTTAATTCTATTTTCTAAAATCAATAAAAATATGATATGTAGGAAGATAATATTTTAAAAGGAATTATTTATGAAAGGAATCTAAAAAAATTTTATTC
>JAEEGK010031036.1_pt1 | contig 10552 bp, 6 predicted proteins | sample 8958771 | NCBI WGS metagenome assembly JAEEGK01 (sample SAMN16246547, study PRJNA631951) | gut metagenome | biome: gut microbiome; feature: rumen; material: SC-attached | host: Bos | place: Iran: Karaj | collected 2018-10 | reverse complement strand
TTTAAAAATATATATAATTAATTCAGAATGTTGTTTATCATTAATATTTGATATAATTATTTCATATTCTTTTTTATTTTTTATTTTATTCAATAAATTTTTTTTATCATTAAATTCTAAAACATAAAAATATTTATTCAATTTTTCTTCAAATTTTAAAATATTTTTTTCTTCATATAATTCATTTAAATATTTATTCATTATTATTGGATTAACATCAAAAAGTTTAATAGAATCTTCAATTTCTTTAATATTTTTATAAGATTGAGTTGAATCAATAAATTCATTTGGAATTAATAAATTTTTTTTTTCTTTTTTGCCTTTTAATTTTGGATATTTTTCAGATATAAAACTTTTTGATAAATTTTGAATAATTTTTCTTTTTTTAATTGGTTCATTCAAAGACCAATTCTTTTTTGTTTTTGATTGAACTTTATTTGGTATTAATTTAAAAGGACTTATCGTTCTTTCTTTTTTTTCATCAACTTTTTCTCTTTCTCTTTTATTTCTTAAAAAATATTTTTTTGAATTTGAGGTTGTTTTATTTTTTGATTTTTTTAATGAATTTAATATTGATTTATTTTCTTTTTTGTTTGATTTTTCCATTTTAATTTTAATATTTATTTTTGAAATAATTTAAAATTTTATATTAAATAATTATTTTTTATATAAAATTTGGAAAAACATTTTAAAAAATACATAATTTATTTATTTAAATTTTACTTTTTTATTGTTTTTCTCTTTCTTTCACTTCCATTTTGTAATCTTCGAAAATTATATTATTATTCTTTTAAAATGAGTTAATATAGTTAAATAGAGAAGATGATAATTATGTTGGAGTTCAATTAACAGAAAAAAATAATTTAGATAAAGTAAAAAAGGAAGTCCTTAATGGATGAGTCCTCAAGTTTGTTCAAATACTTTTTATGATAAAAAGAATTTATTCTTTATTGTTTTCTGTGGAAAATTTTAAAATAATTCTTTAAAAATATTTACAAATATCATCTTTAATTTTATTAAATTCAGTTAATCTTTTAATAATTTTTTTTTAATTTTTTATTATTTTTTTGATTCTATTCAAATTAATTTTTTACAATATTTTTTTTTTTTTTAACTTTTTTTTTATGAAATAAGTTTATTATATTATATTCTACATTATAAATGGAAGAATTAATTGAATGTAAAGAACAATGTTTAGGTATTAACTTTGATTATAATAAAAACATAAAAAAATATATTGGAGAAATAAATGTAAAAAATATTTCTTCAAGTAAAAATATCATTGTGAAATTATATATAAATTCATTTAAAAAATTCACAGTAGATAATTCAATTATTATTTTAAAAAAAAATGAATCAAAAAAAATCAGAATATTTAGAGAACAAATTAATATAGATGAGAAAGAAAAAAATAAATTTTTATTAATTTCATTTCCTTGTGAAAAAGAAATTAAAAATGTAAATGAAGCAAGAAATGAATTTGTATCTTTAAATTATAAATTACATGGACAAAAAATTTTGTTAATTGATAATTATAATTTAATTAAAAACCTTGAAGAAAACGAAAAAGACATTGGAACTCATTCAGAAAAAGACTTTATAATTAGAAAAGAAATTAAAAACGAAATAATTAAAGAAGATGAAATTAAAGAGGAAATAATTAAAGAAATGGTTGAAGAAAATAGTATATTTATCAATAATTTGAATAAGAAAAAAAATATAATAAATAAATTATTCAAACTTCATTCAAAATATTTTTATTATTTTTTAATGAGTTCAATTGTCTTTGCCGTTGTATTAAATAAAATAAAATAATTTGTTTATTTAAATTATAATTTAAACAAATAGTTAATGTATATAATATTATTAAAATAATTTGAATATATATATCATAAAAGAAGTAGAATAATAATTTATAGAAATTAAAGCTATTTCACATTTAATGTTCAAATGAATCAAAATAAAAAAATAATTCATTTACTTCATTTAAAAAATATTTAGCACTTGAAGGTTTTTTTCCTATTGTAACTCCAAACAATTCCATTCTTTTTCCAATTTTATCAAATTGAATTTCAATACAATTTAAATATTTAAACATATCTTCACAATCAATATCATCTCCTAAAGTAAAAATCATATCAATATTTCTTTCTTGTGAAAATTCCTTTTTTAAAATTTGACTGATAAAAAATCCTTTATTTAAATTTTTAGGTTTAACTTCAACATAATCATTTCCATTAATAATATCTAATTTTTTTCCTTCAAAAATATTATTTAAATGAGTTAATAATTCATTAGCTTGTAAATGACCAAAATAAGCATCACAATTTTTATAATTCCAAATAATAGAAGAATCTTTTTCTATTATAATTGAACCTTCAGTTTTTTCTATAAAACTTGAAAATAATTTAATTACTTTTTCTTTCCAACTCCAATCTTTTATTTCCATTAAAGTTTCATAATTATTATTATTTCTTCCTTTATAATAATAACCACTTTCAGCTCCTAAGCCTATTCCACTTATATTTTTTTCTATATCATTTAATTCTTCTTTTTTTAATCTTGAAATTATATAAATATGATTATTTTTATTTTTCAATAAATCTTTAAGGAAATTATCTGTTTTTTCTTTTACTATTTTTGTATTTTCTTCATCACTCAAACCCTTTAAAGTATTATAATCAAAGAAAAAAATTCTTTCTTTAGTTTTATTATATGCATTTGATAATTGAGCTAATTCTAAATGAGTAAAAGATGCATTTAATTTCATTATTCTTAAATCCATTCCAATTCCCATTGCTATTTTAATAGAAGAAGTTTCATTTAATGTCATTCTTTTTAAATTTATTAAAAATGTTCTTATCCAATTAAAAGTAGAATTTTTAGTAATATATTCCATATCATGATTAAAATTCTTTTTCTTATCATCTAAAGAACAATTCATAATATTATCAATCACTTTTGCAATTTCATTTTGATTAAATGAATTTACTTTAATATAACTTTTTAAAATTGAACTTAATCCTATATTTTCATTAATAACTAAACCAAATATTTTATTTTCATTTTGTAAAGAAATAAATTCTCTTTCTAAAGCAAGTAATCCATTATACATTTCAATTTGAAGAAAAAGTAAAATGTTTGTCAAAGAAAACAAAGCAACTTGTTCAAAAACTGATAAAGTATTTAAGTATTTGATATATATTGATTCTCCTCCATATAAATCTGTAATTTCTTTTATTTTTGCATCTATCATTGAAGAATTATGATTATTGTTATTATTAATTAATATTTGAATTAATACTATTTTCCCTATTTGATCAGGATGTTTTTCTAAAAATATTTTATAAGCTTCTAATTTAATATATATTTGTTTTGGTGATTGAAGATTATCAATAGATGTAATAATAAATTTATCTCTAATTAAAGGGAGATAACTTTCTCTTATTAAAGAAACATTTTTTGAATTTTTTATCCCATTTAAATATTCAATGTCTAATCCAGCATTTAAAATATGAATTAAAATATCTCTTCCTAAATAATTAAAAATAATATTTCCTTTTTTTTCAACCTCAAAATTAATTCCAAATTCCCTATTAATTGAATTTAAAAAATTTTTAGCATATTTAAAAACATGAAAACCAATAACATCACATAATAAAAGACTTTTTAAAATTTCCATATGTCCAGGAAGAACATTTAAAACTTCAGAAGAAGGAATTGGACAATGAAAATAAAAACCTATTTTTGTGTCTAAATTTTTTTTCATTAAAAATCTAGGAACCATTGCTAAATCAATATCATTTACCATAATTAAATCATTTTTTATTGTAATATTATGAATAATTTTTCCAAATTCTTCATTAACTTTTAAATAATCTTCAAAATATTTTTCATGTTCTAAAAAATAAGGATTTTCAATTTCAACTTGACTTTTCGAAAAAATAGGAGAAATTATTTCTTTTATATATATCCAAAAATTGTCTGAGCTTTTTTTATTTACATAAACTAAATATATAAGTTGTTCTTGGAGGAAATCCATTAATTGATAAACTTCACTTTCTGTAAAATCATCTATATTTCTTAACATTCCAACCCAAATCACATCACATAAGTTTCTTTCTTTTAAATCATATAAAACTAAATAAACAATTTTATCATCTATAATTTTTATTTTAAAACTATCTTCATTTTTTTCTACGATAAAAGGTAAATACGAACTAGCAATAATTATTCTATCTTCGCTTTTTAAATTATCCCCATTATTTAAAAAATCAAAATATAAATTTTTATCTTGAACAAGATAATGATTATCAAAAATATTATTTTCATAAGAAATTAATTCCTGAATATTTTCTTTTCCAACAACATCATCATCAACAACACTCATTTTAGAAATAGATAATAAATCCATAGAAATACCTTCTTGTTTAATAGAAGAAATAGTATTAGAAGAAGGATTATAAATATTAGTAGTAGTATAAGTATTAGTATTTAAATTATTATTATATAAAGTATTATTTGGAGTAATCATTAACGAAGGATTAATATTATTATTAATACTTTTAATTTGAGAATATAAACTGCCTTTTTCATCATATATAATAAATTTACCAGGAGAAGTAATTACTATATGTCTATTTTGACTACTTGATCGACTAACTACTTCCCAATGATAATTATTACCTTCTTTAACTAAATATTTATAATAAATTTCCATTCCTACTGGACATACTAAATCTCCCGTACTTTTCCACCATGGATATTTATCCTTATTTGTACTTAATGCTACTGCCTTTGATGGTTCCCAAGAACCTAATTCTTCTATATTACCTATTATATATACTGCTTGACCAAAATTTGTTTCAAATTTTACTCTAAAGGAAACTTGAGATAAGTTTGGATTTAAATTTGTATTTATTGAACTACTATTATCTATTATTGAATGATTGAAAGGAGTTGACATTCTTTCATTATACATTTAATTTTTGATTATTAATTATTAATTTATAGTTTAATTATTTAAGATTAAAAATAATTAATAATAAATTTTTTTTTATTAGAATATAAATAATAATGTATTGTTTTTGATATATTTGAAATGCATTAATTTTAAATAATAATATTCCTTTTTAAATATTATAACTTTTTAAATTTAATTAAAAAAATGAAAAATTATTATGTGACAAAATAATTTTATTATATTTTTTAAAAACATTTAGAATCAATAGAAACAAGAACTTGTCCATTTTCATCATATTCTTTTTTTGTAACCCATAAATATGAAAAATGATCTAAACTAGACATAATAGAACCTCCAATCCAAGTTGAAAATTGTCTTTCAGGTAAAGTTTGCATATTAAAATTACTTAATTGAGTTAATTCAGGAGAAGAAATATCATTCTTTAATTTTTCAGGGAAATTATGTAATAAAGTAGTTCCACCAATTAAACAAATATTTTCTTTAATATCATCTTTAATTTCACTTTCGCATTTATCCATTGATTCTACAATCATATTTTTTAAAGACATTAAACCTTTATTTTGAACATCATCTTCACTAGGATTAAATAAACTTTCATTAACACTACATAATTCAGTAGTTAAATTAACTTTTTTTCCATCGGGTAATTCATAAGTAACTTCAGTATTATTTTCATTATCAACTCCATTTAAACTAACAAAGCTTAAACTTTCTTTAATATCATCTGCTAGAATTCTCCCTTTAATTTCTTTATAAGATTTATCAATATTATCTTTAATTAAATCTAATAAATTTTTACTAATATTTTCTCCTCCAAAATTAATTTTTACAGAAGCATGAGTTAAAGGAAAACCTTCATAAATAGGAACAGTGGAAGAAAGATTAAATCCACTATCAATAACTAATCCACTAGATTTACCATAAGAAAATAATCCTAACATACTAGAATTACCAAGATGTAATCTTTTAACATTAAAAGTTTCAAATAATATTTCTGCTAATTTTGCTCTTTTAACCTTATTTGGTAAAGGTGATTCTGCCATTAAAACTGACATATCTTCAGGAACAACTTTCATTTCATCATATAATAAATATTGCATTAAAGTTTCAAATTTTTCCCAATCTGAAACTTCTCCTTGTTGAATTGGTTGATTAAAATTCATTATTTCAAATTTTTTTATTGCTTCGTCTCCACAATATCTTTCTTTTAATTCCATTCCTACTTTTAATCCTGGCATTTTTGGGATTCCCACTATTGAACTAAATATACATCGAGGACCATCTTCTCCTCCAAATCCTCCTTTTACTATTCCACTTCCTGCATCTATTACTATTGTTTGGTAATTTGTTGGAATTTGCATTTTTTTTGGTAGTTATATTTAATTTAATTATTTATTTGAAATTTTAAAAAAATTTTAAAGTAATTTTATTTTTATAATCTTTAGAATTGGAGATTTTTTAATATTTTATGATTCATTATTTATTTTTCAATCAGCAATAAAAAACACAAAGGACAGTAATTAAAATAACTTGAAATCTGTTATAGAAAATCATAATATTGGAAAAACTAGCCTAAAAGGCTATTTAACAAACAATTGAAAATCAAAAAGTATAATAATATTAAATGATATTAATTAAACTGAATAAAAGAATCTCAAATTAATTATCTTTAAATTTATCATAATTTAAATGAAAAATAAAAAATATAAAACAGAAAATAAAAAATGAACAAAATAAGATATAGAAATATTTTCTTTAAAATATAAATTAATGGAATAAAAAATATAATATTAAAATAATTTAATAATTTTTATTTATACAAAAAAATTATTATTTTATAAATCAAATTATTTATAAAGAAATATAATGTACACATTTATTATTTATAACTTCCAAACAAAAAATAAATCAACAACTTTGATTACTAATGCTATAACAATAATTTTCTAATAATTCTTTATAATTTAAAAATTCGTCTTCATAAATCATTAATTTATAACTAATTAAATCCAAAAATTCTATTTCAAGTTTATTAAAATTTTTTAAACTAATTCCAGCAACTTCACTCATAAAATCATTTCCATAAACATTATCTTCATTCATTTTATATGAAGTTATGATACTCATTAATAAAATTTGATGAACATTAAATTCAGTTAAAAAAAAAGAATCTAGTGATAAAACCCTATTCATATAAATTAATGCTGAAATTAAAGTCGTTCTTTCTATTTCAATATAATTTATTATTCTATATAAATATTCTAAAATACTAATTTTCGGGATTTTATTTAATGAAAAAATTTGCTTTCTTTGTTTTGAAACAATAATTTTATAAGTTGGTAAACTCTTATTTTTCTTTAATATTTCTTTTAATAATAAATGAATAGAGAGTTCAATTGAATTATCTGATCCTAAACTTTTATTTAAAACATCTTTATCAGAATTTTGAGTAGTTATAGAATTATTTCTTTCATAATTTATTAAAGACATATATCCCAAAAGAATGAAAAAAATTAATTCCAAAAAAATAATCAAAAACGTTAAAATAAATCAATTTCACAATTATTAATAATAAATTAATAAAAAATATTATTTTATAATACAAAAAGAAAGAAAAAAACAAAAAAATTTTCCAAATTAATTATCATTATTACATTGAATAATAGCACTATTAATGCCATGTTTAAGATTTCTAGTAACATTAGTACCTTCTTGACTCGAGCTAGAAATTAAAACTGGTCCAACATCTTTTTTCCCTTCATTCCAATATCCTTTAATCCACTTTCTTTCAATAGGATCATAACTTTCTCCTTCACCTTGTTGTTTCCCATTTTTCCAAAAACCTTTATATTTCTTTCCATTAGGCCATTCAAATATACCATAACCATCTTTTTTATCGTTTTTATAATGTCCAATATATCTTCTTCCGTCAGGCCATTTAAAAACTCCTTCACCTTCAATTTTATTATATTTCCAATCACCATTATATTCTCTTCCATCACTCCAAATATATATTCCTTTCCCATGCATTTGATTATTTAAAAAATTACCTGTATAATTAGCACCATCTATATATTTAAATTTACCTTTTCCTGTTTTTTGACCTAATTTAAATTCACCTGTATAACTTGTTCCATTATTCCATTTTTCTGTTCCTATTCCTTCTTGTCTATCATCTTTCCATTTACCTTCATATACCACATCATTAGATTTATATATACCATAACCATTTGCTTTATTATCTTCCCAATCTCCTTCATATTCTTCTAAATCTTTAAAGATTAATTTACCCTTTCCATATGCTTTATCATTCTTAAATTGACCATAATATGTTGAACCATTATTAAATTTTAATATCCCTCTTCCATGTTTCTGATTGTTTGATTGGTTAAATTCACCAAAATATTGTGTTCCATTTGTATATTCTATTGTTTTTAAACATACTATTGGTATATCATCATGTAATGATTCATAAGTTTCGAAAAGATATTTTATTTCTTCATTTGTTATTTTGGAATTTAATGATGTTTGATATGGTAAATCTGGTTCCATATATGGAAAAAATTTTCCTAGTTGAAGATTTTGGAGATTTAATTTCTTTCTTGTTAAAAATCCCTTTATGTGACTTTGAATTGATATTAAGGATTTTAGAAATTTATCTTTCTTTAACTTCGAAGTTTTGTTTATTATTAGGTTTATATCATCTGTTATTATTGATATATCTTTTTCAGAGTTTCTATTTCTTAAACATGAACAATTTGTCCCCATATTAAATTAATTTATATTTTAATTTATTTAAAATCAAAAAATTATTAATTATTTATTTTTATAGTTTTTTAATATAAATAATTATTTATTTTTTTCCTATTTGTCTTTTAAGATAATCTAAATAACAAGAAGAAGAATACAAAATTTGGAATATATCATTGATATTTAAAAATATATAAAAAATTAAAATCTATTTTAAAACTTGGAAAGTGTAAAAAATTATCATTCCGTCAATTAAAAGAAGGATTATACAATATATTGCAAAAAAAAAAGATTATAATTTATAAAAAACTCTCAATTAGGGAAAAAAAATCATTCTTATTTCTTTTAAACTAACAAAATCTTCGAAAAAAATTAAGAAAAAATTGCCAGTTCCTTATTCATCTTATAAAGTTATTATTAAAATTTAAAAAAAACTTAATAATACTAAACAAAAAACTTAAAGCAAATTAAAAAAAATTTTTTTTCAAACTTAAAGAAAAAAATTTGAACTTAATAGAAAGGATATATAAATGATAAGAATTTCCTCATCTATTTTAAATAAATAAATTTATGGAGGCTAAAACTCCAAAACAAAAAATTTTTAAAATTAAAAAAGTAATAAATCAAAAAAAATGGTCTAAAGAAGAAGATGAGAAATTAATACAAGTTGTAACTTCTCACAATGGAAAAAAATGGAAAGAAGTAGCATCAAATTTTCATAATAAAACTCCTCTTCAATGTTTTAGTAGATATAAGAGAATAAGACCAGGAATTTATAAAGGAACTTGGAAAAAAGAAGAAGATAATTTAATTTTGTCTTTAATTAATAAATACGGTACTTCATGGTCAAAAATAAGTAAAATAATAAAAACTAGAAACGGAAAACAAATAAGAGATAGATATCTTAATGTTTTATCTCCTAATATAAATAAAAAAAAATTTACTATTGAAGAAGATATTTTATTATTAGAATTATATGCAAAATATGGTCCTAAATGGTCAATTATTCATACATATTTTAAAGATAGAACAACAGATATGATTAAAAATAGATTTCATTCTTCTTTAAAAAAAAGATTTGAAGATGATAAAATCAATAAAATTAATAATCAAATTAATATAAGTCAACAAATTGAGAAGATTAAAGATAAGGATAATAATAATAAAATTAATTTGAATAGAAGTTTACAATCTACTGAATCAGTTACTATAAATAATATAAAAGAAAATTCGACAATTTCAAATTCAAAATTGTCGTATCAACCTTATCTTTCTATACCAAATAATAAAGTAGATAAAGATAATAGGAAAAATATAGATTTACCTACTAATTCTTTATTTAATAATAATGAGCTATTTGGGATTAATTTTGATGATGATTATGAATATTAATAATAATTAATACATTACTATTATTTCCATGGTAGTAATTTTATTTCTCTATAAATTTTTTATAAGAGAAGATTTGTATTTTAAATAAACATATTTTTTGTAAAAACCAGACAATAATAATATTTATTGTTTTTAAATAAAATATAATATATCATTAAATATAATAGAATAAGTTAGCCATTATAAGATATTTAATTTTTGATAAAATAATGTTGTTCCAAAAAATAATTATTACATATCTGAAAAACATTTTTGAGTTTTTTTATAATAAATTAAAAATAAAAACTTTAAAACATTATATATAATTATATGAAAAAAAAATTTAATGGAAAGAATTTATTGAATATTTTTATTTCTTATTTTTAAGTTTATTTATTTATTAATTTTATTTTTTTTATTTTTTTATTTTTTTTCATATTATTTTTT
>JAEEGK010031035.1_pt1 | contig 10552 bp, 8 predicted proteins | sample 8958771 | NCBI WGS metagenome assembly JAEEGK01 (sample SAMN16246547, study PRJNA631951) | gut metagenome | biome: gut microbiome; feature: rumen; material: SC-attached | host: Bos | place: Iran: Karaj | collected 2018-10 | reverse complement strand
GTCCGCAGACGCGAGGAAATCGGAATCAGCGAAACGATTGTGATTTGAAAGCGTCAGTCCTCGATCTTCTCCATGACGAAGGCTTCGATGATGTCGCCTTCCTTCAGGTCGTTGAACTTCTCGATGGAGCAGCCGAATTCGTAGCCCTCGGCCACTTCCTTCACGTCGTCCTTGAAGCGGCGCAGGGAAGCCAGCTCGCCCTCGTGGACCACGATGCCGTCCCGCACCACGCGGACGCCGGAAGAGCGGACGATCTTGCCGTCCTGCATGTAGCAGCCGGCGATGGTGCCCACCTTGCTGACGTGGTAGGTCTGGCGGATCTCCGCGTGGCCCGTGAGGACCTCCCGGAACTGGGGCGCCAGCATACCCTTCAAGGCGTCGCTGATCTCCTGGATGCAGTCGTAGATGACCCGGTACATCCGCATATCCACGCCGTTGCGGGCGGCGCTGTCCCGCGCCGCAGCGTCGGGCCGGACGTTGAAGCCCACGATGATGGCGTTGGAGGTGGCGGCCAGCATGATGTCGCTCTCGTTGATGGCGCCCACGGCCCCGTGGATGACCCGGACCCGGACTTCGTCGTTACTGAGCTTCTCCAGGGAGGATTTCACCGCCTCCACAGAGCCCTGCACGTCGGCCTTGACGATGAGGGTCAGCTCCTTCAGCTCGCCTTCCTTGATCTGGGCGAAAAGGTCGTTGAGGCTGACCTTCCGTTCGCCGCCGGTGGTGGCCTGCTTGTTCTCTTCCTTCCGCTGCTCCACCAGCTCACGGGCCATACGCTCGTCGTCCACCACGTTGAAGACGTCGCCGGCGTTGGGCGCGTCCCGCAGGCCGGTGATCTCCACCGGCACGCTGGGTCCGGCTTCGGTGAGGCGCTGGCCCTTGTCGTTGATCATGGTCCGCACCCGGCCCACGGTCATGCCGGCGATGAGGATATCCCCGCTGTGGAGGGTGCCGTTCTGCACCAGCACCGTGGCGATGGGGCCCCGGCCCTTGTCCAGCCGGGCTTCGATGACGGTGCCCTTGGCCTTCCGGTCGGGGTTGGCCCGCAGCTCCCGCATCTCGGCGGTGAGGGCTACCATTTCCAGCAGGTTGTCGATGCCCTCGCCCGTGCGGGCGGAGACCTCGCAGCAGATGGTGTCGCCGCCCCAGTCCTCCGGCAGGAGTTCATAATTGGTGAGCTGCTGCTTCACGTTCTGAGGGTTGGCGCCCGGCTTATCCATTTTGTTGATGGCCACCACGATGGGGATCTCGGCGGCCTTGGCATGGTTGATGGCTTCGATGGTCTGGGGCATGATGCCGTCGTCCGCCGCCACCACCAGGATGGCGACATCCGTCACCATGGCGCCGCGGGCGCGCATGCTGGTGAAGGCCTCGTGGCCCGGCGTATCCAGGAAGGTGATGGTCTTGCCGCCGATCTCCACCTGGTAGGCGCCGATATGCTGGGTGATGCCGCCGGCCTCGCCCTCCGCCACATGGGCGTTGCGGATCTTGTCCAGGAGGCTGGTCTTGCCGTGGTCCACGTGGCCCATGACCACCACCACGGGGCTGCGGGGCTTCAGATCTTCCGGCGCGTCCTCGTGGTCGTCGATGAGCTTCTCCTCGATGGTGACCACCACTTCATGCTCCACCTTGCAGCCAAGCTCCATGGCGATGAGGGCGGCGGTCTCGTAGTCGATCACGTCGCTGAGGGAGGCCATGATCTTGTTGCGGATCAGGGCCCGCACCACCTCGGCGCCGGTCTTCTTCATGCGGGAGGCCAGTTCGCCCACGCTGATCTCGTCGGGGATCTCCACCTTGGTGGGGGCCTTCTTGGCGATCTCCAGCTGGAGCTTCTGCATCTGGGCCCGCTGCTCCTGGCGGCGCTTGGCGCCGGAGGCGGCGGTCTGGGGCTGGCGCTTATCCTTGCGATTGGCGAATTTCTCCTTGCCCTGCTTGGCATTAGCGAGGTTGTCGGGCACGAACTTATCCAGCCGCTCGTCGTATTTGGCGGTATTCAGGGTGGTGCCGCGGGTGTCGATGAGGCGCTTCTGGGGCACCTTGCTGGAATCCTTGCGCTCCCCCTGGCCCTGCTGCGCCTGGGGCTGCTTCTGCCCCTGCTGCGCCTGGGGCTGCTGGCCCTGACTCTGCTGGGGCTTGGGGGCCTGGCCCTGCTGGGGTTGCTGGCCCTGGGGCTTTTTGCCCTGGTGGCCCTGCTGCGCCTGGGGCTGCTTTTGGCCCTGCTGTGCCTGGGGCTGCTGGCCCTGGGCCTGCTGAGGCTGGGGCTTGGGCTCCTTGACCTCCCCTACCTCCTGGACCGGAGGCGCGGGAGGCGGCTCCGGCGACTTCTGTTTGGCGCCGGCAAAGACCTCGTCCAGGGACTCGATCTGGTTGTGGAAGGTCAGATAATCGAAAATGATGTTCAGCTCCCCGTCCGTCAGCACCTGCATGGTGCTCTTGGGCGCGGTGCCGTACTTGCCCAGGATCTCCGTAATGACCTTGCTGGTCACGTCGAAATCCTTGGCGACCTCACGAACACGATATTTAATCATGTGCCTTCCTCCCTTTTCTTCCTGATGCGGCGCGCAGGACTTCCGCCGTCTGCGCGTAGGCCGGATCCTGGGCGGCCAGCTTCTCCGCGAAGGCCAGGGCCATCCCCTTATCCGTCAGTGCCAGGATCGCGCAGACCCGCTTATCCAGCAGTTCTCCCAGCGTATCTTTGTCCCAGGGCAGCCGAACATGGGGTGCGCGGCCCCACTCGCTCAAGTTCAGCGCCTTTTTCGTCGTATTGGATGCGGTGTCCGACGCGGTCATGATGAGGGCGGCTTCGCCGCTCCTCGCGGCTCCGGAAACCCCGTCCTCCCCCGTCAGCAGCTTTCCCGCCTTCCTGCACATGCCCAGGAAATTCAAAGCCTTATCCATCGCCGCCCGCTCCTTCCTGCAGCCGCGCCGCCAGCGCCTCGTAGATCTCCGGCGGGATGGCCGTGTCCAGGGCCCGCTCCAGGGCCCGGCTCTTGCGGGCCTTGGCCAGGCAGGCCGGATCGGGGCAGAGGTAGGCGCCCCGGCCGGGGCTCTTCCCCCTGCTGTCCAGGGTGATAGCCCCCTCCGGAGAGCGGACCACCCGGATCAGCGATCTCTTTTCCTTCATTTCCCGGCAGCCGGTACACTGCCGCATGGGGATCTTTCTAACCATACATTCTCCTAAGTGAGATAAACAGGATTATTCCACGTCCTCGGGAAGGTTCTCCTCCGGCAGCTCCTCCAGATCCAGCTTGCTGAGGTCGATCTTGATGCTGCCCTGGGCGGCCATTTCGCTGGCGGGCTTGATGTCGATCTTATAGCCGGTGAGCTTGGCGGCCAGGCGGGCGTTCTTACCCTCCTTGCCGATGGCAAGGCTCAGCTGATTGTCCGGCACCACGGCGCGGCAGCTGCGCCCGTCCTCCAGCAGGGTGGAGGTATAGACCTCCGCGGGGGCCAGGGCGGCGGCCACGAACTTCTCCGGGTCCTCGCTCCAGGCGATGATGTCCATCTTCTCGCCCCGCAGCTCCTCCACCACCGCGCCGACGCGGCTGCCCTTGGGGCCCACGCAGGCGCCGATGGGGTCCACCTCCGGGTTGGTGGAGGCCACGGCGATCTTGGTGCGGGTGCCGGCTTCCCTGGCGATGCTCTTGATCTCCACGGTGCCGTCGTAGATCTCCGGCACTTCCAGCTCGAAGAGGCGCTTCACCAGGCCGGGATGGGTGCGGGACACCACCACCTGGGGCCCCTTCACGGGACGGCGGACCTCCACCACATAGACCTTCAGGTGGTCCCCCTCCCGGATGACCTCGGCGGGCACCCGTTCCTCGGCGGGCATGACGGCTTCGGTGGCGCCGGAGCCGTTGGAGATCTTGATGTGCACGTTGCCGTTTCTCGGCTCGATGCGGGTGACCAGGCCGGTGAGCACCTCGTGCTCCTTGGAGTTGAACTCCTCGTATACCATGCCCCGCTCCGCCTCGCGGATGCCCTGGATGATGACCTGCTTCCCCGCCTGGGCGGCGATGCGGCCGAATTTGTCCAGGTTCACGTCGAAGGCCAGCTTGTCGCCCACTTCCGCCTTGGGCTCCTTCGCCCTGGCTTCCTCCAGGGTCAGCTCCAGGGCGGGATTCTCCACCTCTTCCACCACGGTCTTCTCGATGTAGATGCGCAGCTTCTGCTTCACCGGGTCCACGTCCACCACCACCCCGTCGGCGGCGGCGGGATTGTCCTTTTTCACGGCGGCCACCAGGGCTGCGCGGATCTTTTCGATCATATAGCTCTTGGAGATGCCCTTCTCCTTCTCGATCAGGTCAAGTGCCAGGAAGAATTCGCTGTCCATGGTCGTTTCTCCTTATAATAATACAGCTCGCTGATTTTAAAGTGACACGCGCAGTCTGACCTGCGCGATCTCCGGCTTCCGGAAGGTTTCCCCGCTCTCCAGGGTCACGTCCCCGTCGGCGTATTCCTTCAGGATGCCCACATACTCCTTGCGCCCGTTTTTGGCGCTGTAGAGCCTGACCGCCACCTGAGAACCCAGGAAGCGCGCAAAATCCGAGGGACGCTTCAGCTCCCGTTCCGCGCCGGCGGAGCAGACCTCGAAGATATAGCTCTCCTGGATGGGGTCCAGCTCGTCCAGAAGCGCGTCCACTTCCCTGGAGACCGCTTCACACTGGTCGATGTTCACCGAGGCCTCTTCGTTGTCGATATACAGCCGCAAATAGCGCTCCCCCGCCTCTTTGACGAACTCCACGTCCCAGACGAAGCAGCCCTGCTTCTCCGCCGCCGGGGCGGCGATCTGCGCCACCAGTTCCGTTACTTTCATGCTTCCATACCCTTTGACAGTTCCTAAAAAAGGCCAAGAAAAAGAGTGGGCCAGTCCCACTCTCCATGCTTACCTTCTACCTTACCTGCGCACTATATCACAGCGAAACAAGGATTGCAAGCCCTTTCGGGCATTTTCTCCCCAGCTTTTACCATCCCCGATTTCGTTGACAAGATTCCTTCCGCATCCTAATATAAATATATAATGAAAAGAAAGCGAAAGGAGTAAGCTACATGGTCATCTTCCTCACCGGCGAGCGGGGCGTAGGCAAATCCACGGCGCTGCGCCGTGCCCTTCACGGCTGCGGTCTGGGCGTCGGCGGCTTCATGACCGATTTCGGCGGCAGCCGATATGAGGAAAACAAGATCCTTCGCCTCCTTCCCTGGGCAGAGGAGCCGGACTTCTCCGCCGGGGAGACCTGCGCCCTGCTGGGGCCGGGAGGCCGGCAGGTGTTCCCGGAGGTCTTTGACGACCTTGGCTCCCGGCTGCTGCTCTCCGCCGCCGGGGACGACGCCTGTGACCTGATCCTCTTGGATGAGCTGGGCTTCCTGGAGGCGGACGCAGGGCGCTTCCGCGCCGCGGTGCTGTCCGTGCTGGCGGGGCCGAAGCCGGTGCTGGGGGTGGTGCGCCGGGGCCTCGGCGTCTGGCAGGACGCCCCTCTGGGCGAATTGTGGGAAGTGACGGAGGAGAACCGGGATCTTCTTCCCCGGCGCCTGCGGGAACGCCTGGCAGCGCTGTTTCCGGCGGCGTTCCTATAATTGGCATATTATTACTTTTGTCATATTACTATTGTCAATACATATCTTGCTAATATGACTTTAGATAGGTGAAAACCTGACTGTCGCCATATTTACCGTTTTAAAGCCCCTTGTTATAATATGCTCAAATTGCAGAATGCGCACTTGTCCCCTTTTGGGCACTTTGTGAAAATTACACGGTCCGCTGACCTGCGGCCGTGAAATTTTAAGAAAAAAATGAAAGGGAGAAAAGAAGATGAAAAAAGTGTTAGCCCTCGTCATTGTCGTTCTTCTTTTGACGGCAATGGCGGCCCCCATGGCGCTGGCGGCTGACGGCGTGACTATCGTGCCGAATGCCACCTACCAGGGGGAAACCGTCACCATGACGGCGAACGGGGTGGACGAACTGGTGACTGTATTCGACCTGGCCTCGATCGGCTTTGGCTCCGGCATCGAATACGGCTTCTGGTTCGAGAACTCCGGCTCCTTCAGCTTCGACAAGGACGTGACTCTGATCTTCCAGGGCCAGCCCAAGTTCGAACTGAAAGCCGGCGAGACCTACAACATTGCCGACGACGGCTACAGCGAAAGCTATCTGCAGCTGGACGACGGCAACATGATCGCCATTCTCGACAAAGCCAATCCCGGCAACTGGGCCAGCCTGACCCCCAGCACCCCCTGGTCTGAGGTCCCGGCCACCATCAACGGTGTTGCCGGCGCTGCCTCTCCCAGCGGCGGCGCTCCCTCCGGCGGCGGCCCCGGCGGCGGCTTCGGCGGCGGTGCTCCTGCGCCTGCTGCCAATATCGAGTCCGGCGCTCCCATCACCGTGTATGTGAGCATTTCTGCCAACGGCGTCCTGGAGATCGCCTCCCAGCCCGTGCAGGTGTCCACCTACTCCGTGCAGGAAGCCCTGAAGGAAGCCCACCGGCAGTATTGCCCCCAGGGTGAGGCCGGCTTCGGCGACGGCATCAATGCCACCTACGGCATGTATATGGTCGACCACATCTGGGGCGTCGAGACCACGCCTTACATCATCCTGAATACCGCTCCTCTCGGCACCATGGCCAACGCTGAGTACACCACTGCGGACACTGCCCCCGTGAAGGCCGGCGACAACATCATCGTCGTGGCCGACGCCGCCGGCGTGACCCCCGCCTGCAGCCTGGAATATGATCCCACCAGCCAGCTCGTCAAGCTCCAGCAGTGGGCCCTCGACTTCACCACCTTTAAGTACACCCCCGGCGCCATTGAGGGCGTCGACATCATCGACGCGCAGACCGGCACGGTTCTGGGCACCACCAACGCCCTGGGCAACGCCCGTCTGACCAAGCAGCCCACCTGCGGCGTCGTGATGTATCAGGGCGTCGGCGCCGTCCGCGTGAAGGACGACATCGCTCCCTTCGACTGCTTGAAGGATAAGTATGTCGCCCCCGCCCATGACTACTCCGTCTTCGGCGGACCGGACGGCAAGATGCTGCTCCGTCTGCTCATCATCGGCCTTATTATGATCGTGCCTCTGTTCGTCGTCGTTATCTTCGCCCACCGGAAAGAGACCCGGACCGGCGGTATCAAATACGAGGATCTGCGCGGCGAGCTCGGTAAAGAGATCACGCACAAACTGTAAGGAAAGGGGGAGCGAGATAAAATGTATAAGCAGACAATGCAGAAACAGCATTTCGGAGAAGTCGTCAAACGTATATGGAAGATCGCGATGCCTTACTGGGCATACTCCAAAGAACGCTGGGGCAGCCTGGTCCTTCTGGCCGTCAACATCTTCGTCATGGTCTTCTACACGCGTGTCGGCGTCCGCAGCACCTTGTGGAACCGCGACTGGCTGACCGCCTTCCAGACCTACGACGCCCAGATGTGGAAACAGCAGATCGCCGTCTTCCTCCTCATCGGCGCGGCCAACACCTTTACCGCCCAGCTGAATGCCTACTGCGAAAGCTGGCTGAAGATCCGCTGGCGCCGGTGGATGACCGCTCGTTACGTCAACTACTGGTTGGAGGGCTCCGCCCACTACCGCATGCAGCTGACCGGCAACGAAACGGATAACCCCGACCAGCGTATCGCTGAGGACATCAGCCAGTTCATCAACTACACCTGGCTGTACTCCTTCTCCTTCGTCCGCAACATCATCAACCTGGTTACTTACGCCGCCATGCTGTATGACCTGTCCCTGACCATCCCCCTGATGCTGGGCGGCAAGGACTGGTCCTTCCCCGGCTACTTCGTCGTGATCTCCGTCATCTGGGCTCTTGTAGAGACGGTCATCACCCACGTCTCCGGCAAACAGCTGGCCCGCTTGCAGTACCAGCAACAGATGTACGCCGCTAACTACCGTTTCGCTCTGGTGCGTGTCCGTGAATGCTCCGAGCAGATCGCCCTCCTCCGCGGCGAGGATGTCGAGCATGGCCGCTTGATGCGGATCTTCGGCGACGTCGTGGTCAACGAATTCCGCCTGATGGGCCGGAACCTGTTCTTCGGCATCATCCAGGGCATCCTGCAGTACGCGGACGCCATGGGCTATACCTTCCTCCTCGGCCCCAGCTACTTCTACTACGGCGCCATCTCCAGCTACGGCGTCTTCCAGCAGATCGCTACCGCCTTCCTGAACGTGGTCACCTGCCTCAAGTGGTTCGTCACGAACTACGCGACCTTGGCCATCTTCATCGCGGTTATCGACCGTCTTTACGCCTTCAACAACAACTACAACCGCACCCAGGAGCTCACTCAGAACAGCAAGATCAAGATCGAAGAGGGCGACGAGGACCAGATCGTTATCAAGCATCTGGATGTTGAGCTGCCCACCGGCAAGCTCCAGATCAGCGCCAACGACGTCGTGATCAAGCACGGTGAGAAGGTCCTGGTCAAGGGCCGCACCGGCGCCGGTAAGACCACGGTTTTCCGTGTCATCAGCGGCATCTGGCCCTTCGGCGAAGGCGAAGTCGTCCTGCCCAAGGGCAAGAAGGTCATCGTCCTCCCGCAGAAGCCCTACTTCCCCATCGGCACGCTGGCTGACGCCATCACCTACCCCGAACCCGCCGGCACCTACAGCCGCGAAGACATGGTCAAGGCCCTGCAGCTGGTCGGCATGGCTGACTACGCCGCCCGCCTCGACGAAGAGGGCCACTGGAACATGATCTGCTCCGGCGGTGAGCAGCAGCGTCTGGCCATTGCCCGTGCCCTGCTCTTCAAGCCCGACTACATGTTCTTCGACGAAGCCACCGCCAGCATGGACGAACCCTCCGAGATGGAACTCTACACCATGCTGAGCGAAGAGGCCAAGGACGCCACCATCATCTCCATCGGCCACCGCAGCAGCCTTGCGCAGTTCCACGATCGGACCCTCTTCGCCGAGAAGGAGCCTGACGGACATTACCTGTTCCGTGAGAACTATCATCCCGAAGACGAGGACGAAGACGAGCCCACGCAGCCTGTGCGGTAAGTAAGCTCATCTCATCAGCCGCGAGAGTTTGTGTGTCCTTTCGCGTGTCTGATTTTCCCCTCCCTTTTTTGCAGCGAAAACCCCGGCCGAACGGTCGGGGTTTTCGTTTACGTCCTTATTCGGCGGAATGCGTCGCGGCTCGCTGGTCGCTCCCCGCTCGTAGATTCCGCCGAAACGTCCTCTCCAAAACGCAGCGCTTTGGCTGCGTTTTGGTTTTGCGGGGATTTATCCAAACTGCGCGCACGGCGCTTCCGGGAAACCCTTGGCCAACCGGGTGATTCCTTGTCCATTTTTCAGTTTTTTCGGTACCTTACTATTGATTTTTGTAAGGTACTTTATTATAATAGAGGAAAAAAGAACAGCGCTCGCTCCGACGGCAATTGGCCGGTTGATGACCGCTCCGGGATCACGGAGCGTCGGGCGGGCGGAAAGGAAGGGATCGTACTATGCCCCCCCCCGGAATGCCCGGCAGAATGGAAGACCAGATGAAGGCTGAGAAGCCGAAAAACTTGCAAGACGTGCCCCGCTACCTGAAAGAAGTGGTAGGCGGCACCGCGGGAAGGCTGCTCTACATCTTCAAGCTGGTGTGGGAAGCCAGAAGAAGTCTCCTGCTGGTCATGCTTTTCATGACCGTCTACAACGGCGTCATGCCCCTGGTGGGCACCCTGATCACGGCCAACCTGCTGGCCAAGGTGGTGCAGAGCTTCTCCGAGCCGGTGAACCTGCTGCCGCCCTTGTGTATGCAATTCGGCTACACATTACTCAACAGCATCGTCACCAACCTCAGCAGCATCATCACCAATATCTCCGGCGAGATCGTCTCCAACCATGTCAAGGTCAAGATCATGACCAAGGCGCGGGAGGTGGACCTGGCCTCCTTCGACATGCCGGACTTTTATGCCCGCCTGGAGAACGCAAGCCGCGAGGCGGGCAGCCGCCCCGTGCAGATCCTCAACTCCGCCTTCAGCCTCATCAGCCATATCATCAGCCTCGTCAGCTACGTGGCCCTGCTCACCCAGCTGTTGAGCCGCCTGGACTGGAAAGCCGACGTCCTCTTTATCCTCTTCGTCGGGCTGAACGTCCTCACCGCCGTGGTGAACTTCCACTTCCGCCGCAAGAACTTCTTCTACATGCGATTCCGCTCCAAGGACCGGCGGCAGATGGACTACTACTCCAACCTCATGACCAACAAGGACGTGGTGAAGGAGATCCGTCTCTTCAACCTGTCGGACCTCTTCATCGGCCGCTACAAGGACATCTTCAAGAATTACTTCGCGGGCATCAAAAAGATCATCTGGTCCCAGGGCGGCTGGCAGATGTTCCTGAGCCTTTGCTCTGCGGGTCTGAATATGTCCCTGTTCTACCTGATCGCCACCAACGTGAAGCTGATCGCGGACTACTCGGCCTACACCGCCTCCCTGAACGCCATTTCCAGCGGCGTGGGCCAGGTCATCCAGCTCTCCTCCCAGCTCTATGAGGGCAGCCTTTTCATCGACAACCTGATCCTCTTCATGAACGAGAAGAAGAACATCGTGCCCTCCCTGCCCCAGC
>JAEEGK010031034.1_pt1 | contig 10553 bp, 6 predicted proteins | sample 8958771 | NCBI WGS metagenome assembly JAEEGK01 (sample SAMN16246547, study PRJNA631951) | gut metagenome | biome: gut microbiome; feature: rumen; material: SC-attached | host: Bos | place: Iran: Karaj | collected 2018-10 | reverse complement strand
GCCTCGGCGATGGCATGGATGGCCAGCGTGGTCTTACCTGACGACTCGGGACCGTAAATCTCGATGATGCGTACACGTGGATATCCGCCCACGCCGAGCGCGTTGTCCAGTCCGATGGAGCCGGTGGGGATGACCTCGATGTCCTCGATGTGGTCGTCGCCCAGCTTCATGATGCTACCGCTGCCAAATGTTTTGCCGATTTTATCCATTGCTACCTGCAGGGCTTTGAGCTTCTCGGGGGAAACCTCCTTGCGCTGCGGCTGGTTAGTTCCTTCTTGGTTGATGATTTCGTCTGCCATGAATGTGTGATTGATTGTTATGATTTTATGATGTGATTTTTAATGTCGAAGCAACTGACAAAGATAATACATTTTTTTCAGTATCCAGCCCTCATTTTTTATTTTTTTGCTTAGCAAAAGAAGTTTTTTCTGCTTGGAAAAAAATGTGCTGTATATTATGTTCTATTTTGGAAAAAAGGTGTACCTTTGCCCAAATATAGAATACCGTTGAACAATTCATTATTAACCATTTAATAACTTTCATTGCAATGAGGAAACTTTTTACTTTATTAACCTTATGTCTGCTGGCAAGCGCCGCTTGGGCAACCGACATCACATTTGTGGCTGGCGTCGACAATGGCACCAGTCCCGGTACACAGGGCCCCTTCGTTATTGAGAAGGAAGGCGTCAAGATTGATGTGGAAAGTGGTTTGGCCAATGATTCACAGTATCGTTTCTACAAGAACAAGAACGTGACTATTTCCACCACTCTCGGTGTGATTACCAAGATTGTGTTTGAGTGCACAGCCAATGATGCAGCTCAGTATGGTCCTGGTTGCTTCACTGCCACTCCCGAGACTTACACTTACTCTGGCAAGATCGGTACTTGGGAAGGCTCTTCAGAGCAGGTTGTATTCACTGCCGCTACCAACCAGGTGCGTGCCACCAAGATTACGGTGTCCATCAGTGAGGCAGGTCTGGCCGCTCCTAGCATCAAGCCCGCTGCCGGCACTTACTACAACCCGATTGAGGTGACCATCACTTGCGGTACGAGCGATGCCAAGATTTATTACACCACCAACGGTAGCAATCCCACCACCAGCTCCACGCAGTACACTGCTCCCTTCACCTTGAACAGCAATACTACCGTGAAGGCCATCTCGGCCAAGGATGGTGATGTCAGTGAAGTCGTTGTTGCCGAGTATGTCTTCGGTACTGCTGTTAGTGTCAACAACATCGCTGAATATCAGGCTGCTGAGGTTGATGAAGTCTTGAACTTCAAGAACTCTGTCAACGTTCTTGCCCAGCACAATAGCTATCTGTTTGTGAAGGACAATACGGGCTATGCCTTGTTCTATGGCGACTGTGGTCAGACCTATAAGAACGGTGACGTGATTCCCGCCGGCTTCGTTGGTACCAGGGCATTCTACAATGGAGAGCCCGAGTTGAAGGACCTGAGCAACTTCAAGCCTGCTTCGAGCAACAGCCCCATCGCTCCCGAGATGATCGGTGCCAATCAGGTGACTCATGACATGTTCGGCCACTTTGTACGTCTCGAGCATGTTACCTTCAGCACTACTGACAACAAGAACTACACGCTGATCGATGAGGATGGTAACGAATGTGCCGTATACTTCGGTACGCTCAATGCCAAAGCTCCCGGCAACCTTGACATCCTCTATACTGTTGAGGCTATCGTCGGTTCCTACGGTAGGGACAATGTGGTTTACCAGTTGCTGCCCACCCTGGTGAAGCCCGAAGGCGATGGTGGTGTCGGTATCGGCACGATGAGTCTCTATGACGACAACACCCAGCTCGTGTTTGACTATGACGCTACGGTTATCTTCCATGGCAACTCACGACTGTTTGTAAAGGACCAGACCGGTTTTGGTCTCATCTACGGCAATGTAGGCAAGACCTATAAGCAGGGTGACGTATTCCCCGCTGGTTATAGCGGCAAGAAGACCACCTATGGCGGTGAGCCTGAGTTGGCTTCTCCCTTCTCGGATTTCAATGATCCCATCAAGAACGAGACCGTGAATGCTGAGGTTGCCACTCCGCTGGATGTCAAGCATGAGAATTTCGCCCATTATGTAGTGATGAGGAATGTGGATGTTACCGAGCTTAGCGGTAACAACTTCAAGGTTGTTGATGCCAATGGTAATACCTGTAACGGTTACAACCAGTTTGCTCAGGACGTGAAGGAAGGCCACTATGATGAACTGTATGGTGTTGTTGGCTCTTATGGTTCAACCAACACCGTTTATCAGCTGCTGCCCATCATCCCGTCCAAGCCGACTCCTGTTAAGAACATCAATGAGCTGTATGCACTTGACAAGGGCAAACAGGGTCAGTTCACCACTCCGCTGACCGCTATCTATCAGAACGAGAAGAGCAGCTACCTTTATGTTCAGGATGCTGAAGGCGTTCAGTCGCTGGTTTATGGTGGTGTTTCAGGCCCCTTCACCAATGGCGACCTCATCACCAATGCTATTGCCACCTGGAATGAGTATCAGGGTGCCAAGCAGATGATTCCCGTTGAGAACTTCGCGCCCAATGGCCGTGGCAACAAGATTGAGCCCGACGAGCCGATGCCCATCGAGGAGATTTCTCAGGATATGGTACACCGCTACCTAAGCTTTGAGGATGTGGACATCATCACCGAGGAGGACAAGATGTACATCGTTGACGAGACCGGTCAACTCCACATGTTCGATAAGTTCGAGGTTGGTATCAAGGGCAATGCTCCCTACTATGTTGAAGGCTTCCTGACCGTCTATAAGGGCGAGCTCGAGTTCTATCCCATCCTGGTTCAGGGTGAAGGTGGTGACGATTGCGGCACCAAGGGTGACGTGAACAACGACGGTGAGATCGGTATTGCTGATGTAAACGCACTGCTCGATATCATCCTGGGCGCCAATGTTGACGATTGCACCCGCTGGCGCGCCGACATGAACGGTGACGGCGAGATCGGCCTTGCTGATGTGAACGCTTTGACTGACTATATCTTGGGTCATTAATCATGAAATGACAAGATAGTCATCTACCGATAATGGAGTCGGGAGACACCGCAACAGCGCGTCTCCCGACTCCATTTTTTAAATAAAAAGTCGTTATTATATGCAGTTTGTCAAGGGTGAGGGTTGATGAATTAATTAATGTTAATTATTTGGCGGATTGAGAATTAAATTGTAATTTTGTGCCCAAATTTAAGCAATACGCTTATTGTAATTAGGAAATAATGTATCAGGCATGTAGCAAATACCTCAAAACTGGATGTTGGAAAAAACTATGCACTGGCTTGTTCTCTTTAGGAATAATGCCAGAGCCTTGTGAAGGAGGCTTATGGCCATCCCACGTGTGTAGCCAACTAAGCTATGGGCCCGAATTACGGATAAAAGGAGCGCAAAACCGGATATGTCAGGTTTTGCGCTCTCTTGTTTCATGCTGTTCATGTTTTGCCATCATTACCGATGCAACTTGCCGTCAAACAACTCATCCACTAAATATGAAGGCCAGGCCAGGAGGGACTAGCGGGTTCGCCCTCTTGAAATGGCCTCCCGAAAAAAGTATTATAGGGCCCGGTTTTATTTAACACAAACCATTTTTTTCAATGAAACGCTTAACATTTTTACTTTTGTTCTCGCTGTCTATCTTGGTGGTAACGGGAAGCAATGATTACAATCGGTTGTATGGTGACGTGAATGGCGACAAGAAGGCCAATATCAATGATGTCACCGACTTGATCAATTTCCTCTTGACGGGCGAAATGGCAGGCCCTGAGGCAATCCATAGTCCCAACATGACCATAGCCGAGTTCAAGGCTAAGCACTGGCAGGATGTGAGGAATTACATCGACACGGTAACCGAGAACGAGGTGATTCACGGCTGGATTACCAGCAGCGATCAGTCGGGCAACATCTACAAGGCCCTCTACATTACTGACGAGTCGGGGGCGGGACTGACTATCTCGGTGAACCAGAGCGACATGTACTTTGACTATCCCATCGGTCAAGAGATTGTATTGCCCATGCAGGGCTACTATGTGGGCAAGTACAATGGCCAACAGCTGTTGGGCTATCCTGAATGGTATGCACCCATCAGCTCCTGGGATGCCACATTCATGCCCCAAAGCCTTTGGGAGTCACTTGTCGAGTTGAACGGTTGGCCCGATCCTGAGCGTGCCGAGGTGCAGCCCGTTACCGTCAACATGAGTGACTTTGTGGAAAAGTACGATGCCGAGACGCAACTCACTTATCAATCCAAGCTGGTGCGTCTGGAGGGTGTCCAGTTTGTTGATGCCGATGGTCATACTACCTATTCCGAACAGTCGAGCGGTACCAGGCGCGTGATCAAGGATAAGGACGGCAACCTCTTGGGTGTGTACACCACCAACTTTGCCAACTTCGCTTCTCTCCCGCTGCCCACTGGGAAAGTTGATGTCGTGGGTTTACTCTCTACTCGTGGCTATGTTTGGCAGCTAATGCTGCGAGACATCAACGATGTGACACCACACGAGGGCGACCCCGACCCCGATCCTGAACCTATAACTGTTACCAGTCTTGACGAGGGCTTTGACTACGAATTGCCGGACACTTGGAAAAATGTTGCTGTCAGTGGCGACAAGAAGTGGTACCAGACTGCTTTCTATGAAAACGGCTATGCTGCCATGACAGGCTACAAAGGAACACAACCGCCGTTTGATGCCTGGTTGGTTACTCCGCGACTTGATATCCAGAATGCTGAGACCAAGACGCTGAGCTTCCGCACCCAGGTCAGAACTTACGGCAGCACTACCAGTACGTTGGAAGTCTATCTCATGGACTCTATTAACCCGACAAAGGCTACCGTCAAGGTAAAACTTGACCCGATACTGGCCGTTGCCCCTGAGATGGTCTACAGCGATTGGACGGCAAGTGGTGACATTGACCTGAGCCAGTGGGCCGACGGGGCCTACTTCATCGGTTTCCGCTATTATGCTGACCCTGATGCCAACTATGCCACTTGGTGTGTTGATGATGTGAAATTCGGTATCAAAGGAGCAGATGAAAACCGTGCCGACCTCGAGACGATGGGCAACCCCACGGGGAACTATGTCTCCCTCACGTCGGCCAATGGCTGGGTGGCAGAGAACAGCGCGCTCCTGAGTGGCGGTGATACCGATGCCAATCCCATCTTTACCTTCATCGGCTATGTGAACGGTTCCACAACCGAATATGCCAAGGCGCCGACCTTGAACGGCAAGACCACTGCCGTAGGTACCCTCGTGTCGCCCGTCCTGCATGGCGGTATGAACAGGCTGTGCTTCAACTATGGCGCTGCATTCACCGATAATGTCCTCTCTTTCCGCGTTGACGTGAAGCAGAATGGCGAGGTTGTCAAGACCTGGACCGTCACCAATGAGAATGTGACCAAGCACGAGGTTTATCCCTTTGACGAAGTCTGCTCCATTGACGGTGATTTCACCATTGAGTTCACCAACCTGTGCCCGTCAAATGCAACGACCAACAAAAACAGGGTTTCCATTTGGAATATAACCTGGAGCACTGACGAATAATCACTGACATTCTTCATAAGGGGCTGTGTCAAAATTCGCCTCAAATGTATAATCGGCCTAACGGCCGAGAAATTAAACAAAAATTTATATAAAAATTAAACAAGATAACATTTTTATTTAAGTTTATTAATGATTTTGTTTAATATCTCGCGCGAAGCGCGATACAATTTGCAACGAATGAAATATGCCACAGCCTCTTATGATAACTCAAGAGAATTGCTTAACTTTGCAGCATAATACTTATCTTGACTATTATGAAAAGGATCTTTACGTTATTGTTGTTGTGCCTGATGGCAGTTGCTGCTTGGGCGGGGGTGCGGGTTGTCGTATTTGTGCCCCAGGATGCAGTCGGCTTGACTCCTTCTCAGTCACCTTATGCTATTGAGAAGGACTGTGTGAAGCTTGAAGTGAGCAATGGCCTTGTCAATGAGACCCAATTTCGTGTGTACAAGGGCCAAAGCCTCACCATCAGTGTCTGCTATGGAAATATTATCAACATTGAGTTTTATTGTACAGCCGAGGGCAATGCCCAGTATGGCCCCGGAAACTTTGAACAGAGTGTCGGCGACTATGCTTATCAAGAAAAAATCGGCGTGTGGACGGGTTGTGCACCTCAGGTTAGCTTTATTGCCAAGACCAATCAGGTGCGCATGACCAAGATTGTTGTTACCGTTGATGATGGTGACGGCTTGTGTGCTCCTATCATCAGCCCGGCGTCTGGTACCTATTACGGGCCCTTTGAGGCGACCATCACCAGTTACACCACTGGTGCAACTATCCACTACACGACCGATGACAGTGACCCTGATGCCCAGTCTCCCGTGTACACGGCCCCAATCGTTGTCGATCACAATATGACCATCAAAGCTGTTGCAATCCTTGACGGAGAGATGAGTGATGTCGTGAGTGCCGATTATACCATCGCCAGCCAGCCTGCTTTCAACTGCTTTGAGGATTTGGAACCATTGGATGATAACACCGAGGTGCGTTTCACCTCGCCTATCTATGCAGTGGCTCAAACGAACCGGTATTTGTTTGTCAAGGACGGCTGTGACGGTTATGCCTTGATTTATGGCGATGTGGGACAGACCTACCACACTGGAGACGTAATCCCGGCTGGCTTTGTGGTCACCAGAACCACCTACTCTGGAGAGATGGAATTGATACACCCTGTCAATTTCCTGCCTGCCACGGGCAGTATTCCTATTGAGCCCGAGCAGATCACTCTTGACCAGGTGGGCCACGATCTGTTTGCCCACTACGTGATTCTCGAGGATGTGTCCATCATCGAGGAGGACGGTACTTATTATGCTGTAGATGCCTCGGGCAACAGGATTCCCATGTATTTCAACCGATTTAATTGTCCTATCCCGCCCGACTTGACCCGCCGCTATAATATCATTGCCATCATCGGTTCTTATGGCAGGGAAAATGTCATTTATCAGCTCTTGCCGATAAGAGCCACTTTTATCGATAAGCGCATCGGACTGGGCAACTACTGGGAATTCTATAATCCCGAGAATCCCAATCCCTACGAAATCACCTTTGACTATGATGCCACGGTCATCCTGCAGTCAAGTAACTATCTTTACGCCAAGGACGAGACGGGCTACGGACTCATCTATGGCCCAGTGGGGCAGACCTATAGCCATGGTGACGTGATACCCTCGGGCTTTGGTGGCAAGGTGACCTATTATGACGGCTGGCCTGAACTGGCTCAACCCTTATCCGGTTTCCAACCGCCAATAGCTCAAGTGGAGGTGGTCCCTGAAGAGGTGACTATCCCGCAAGTAGGCCCAGCGCTTTGGGCACATTATGTCATCATCAAGAATGTGATTGTTGACAAGGAGAAAGGCGTAATCCGTGATGAGAACGGCAATGAATTGCCCATCTACATCAGGCCTGGACTCCCCTTTACTTATCCTGACGAGACGGATCGGATAGATATCCGTGGCATCGTAACGGCCTATAAGGGCAATTTCCAGTTGCTGGTATGGGATTTTGATGATCAAGATCCGAAACCTGTCCATTGCCTGCAGGATGCATATAATTTAGAGAATCCTGATGCGCCGTTCATGATCAAACTTGTCGTCATCTATCAGAATGGTGTGAACCTGTACGCTCAGGATCTGTGTGAAGATTATATCCTGATGTATGGCAACGTCGCTGGAGAGTTTGTCAACGGTGACACGATCGAGGGTCTTGCCCGTTTGACAACTTATCAGAATCAAAGACAACTTGCACCCGTAGGGGATTGGGTCAAGGTCGGTCATGGCCTCCCTGTAGAACCTGAGGATGCCGGATGTACCGAAGAAGTGTCGCAGGACATGTGCCACTGGTATGTCCGTTTTGAGAATGTGAAGTTTGTTACCGAGGGCGGCAATACCTATATCGAGGACGAGTGTGGCCTATTGCTGATGTACAACAAGTTCAGCATAGAGATACCGGGGCCTGAACTCCCAATCGCTCCACCGTGCAATCCTTATGACCTGAACAATGACGGTGAGGTGAACATTGCCGACATCAACTGCCTGATTGATATGATTCTGTCTGGTAAGATTGACTATGATTGGACCTGGACGCAAGAAGATGATGGCGAGATGAAATGGAATGTGTCGGGCTTCTTGACAGTTTATAGAAATCAGCTTGAGTTCAAACCTGTTGAAATCACTTCGGCAGGTGGAGTCTTCCACATCATCGGTGACTTGAACGATGACGGAGAGCTCAACATTGCCGACTTGAATGTCTTGATTGACAAAATTATAGCAAACGTTTAGTTTTAATGATGAAACGGTTATTTGTTATCTCTGTTCTATTGGTGCTGGCAGTAGCCGGATGTGTCACCATGCGAGCCATGGCGGCAACATTGTCTGCACCATGGATTTCGCCTGATGGCGGCACCTATGGAGAACCCATACAAGTCTCGATGAGGTGCTCCGACAATGGGGCAACAATCTACTATACTACCGATGGATCAGAGCCGACACAAGCATCCATTCAATACACTGGGCCATTCACTGTGGACGAGGATATGACCATCAGTGCCATCGCAGTGAAAGGCTCGGCAGTGAGTTGGGTGAATAGTGTGACCTATCGGTTCGCCCCGTTGGTTCATGTCAAGGACATTGCTGCCTACGGGCAGGTGCCCGACGGCACGTTTGTCCAGTTTGACAATAGTGTAACCGTTCTGGCGAATAAAGGCAAGAACCTGTATGTGCGCGATGGGAGCGGGTATGCTCTGTTCTATGGCAATACAGGTCAGTACTACATGAGAGGTAATGTCATTCCTGCTGGTTTTCAGGGTGTCAAGATGACGAGTAATGGCGAGCCCATGTTGACTGAGCCGAGAAGCTTCGAGTATCAATTGGGATTCGCCCACGTGGACCCCGATTACATAACAGCCGATGAAGTCGGCCCCGACAAGTTTGCACACCTCGTGTCTCTTGACTCGGTGCAGTTCAGGCTCATAGGCCAATATTATGACTATGACTATGATTATGCCTATCGGGGGACGCTGAAGGATAAGTTCGGCAATACTTGTCCGATAGTGTTTGGCACAATGGGTGTTAGACCGCCTGAGAACGAATCTGCCTTCTATGACATTGAGGCGGTGGTGGGCTCTCTCGAGACAGAAGGTGGCATCGTTTATATGCTGTTGCCAGTCTCGTTTGAGCGGATTATCCCTGATGAACCTCCATTGGAGATTACTCCCTCACAGGTGGGTCCCGAAACATTGGGTAAAAATGTCGTGTTGCGCTATGTAACATTCCCGAGTGGAATCATCACCGACCTCAATGACGAGACGTGTGAATGCCTGCTCACCTACAGCCCGATGCTGCCCCAAATCCTGTGCTGGAGCTATAACGCCTACGGCGTTGTCGAGTCTTATGAGCTCAACAGTTGGCCTCATGGCGGAGAGACCCGCTACCGTGTCTTTATCACAGGCATCGGTTTGAACTCCGATGATGAAGCAATGGTCAAGAACATCAAGTCCCTGTACAACCTTAATAATGTTCAGTGGGAGGAATATTTTAACCTGAGGGGTCATTTCACGACACCGCTGACTGCGGTCTATCAGAATGGTAATTACCTCTATGTGAAGGATGTTGATGACCGTTATGGCCTTGTTGCCGGCGCGGTTTATGACCGCTTCCATAATGGTGACCTCATCACCGGCGCGGTCGCTAAGGCACAAGAAGTTGGTGGAGAATGGCGCATATACCCTGCTGTTACCGACTCCTTTGTCAAGGATGGACATGATGAGCCTGTTGACCCCGATGAAGTGACCATAACAGCTGTGGATGACTCGATGATACATCGCTATCTGCAATTCAAAGGTGTCTCGGTTGTGCTGGATGATGCTGGCTACTTCAAGATGATTGACGGCATCGGTGAAATGGAACTCTACAATCGTTTTGACGTCCCCTTCCCTCCAAAAGGGACACACCATTGGCTTATTGATGATTACGAGGTCAATATTGCAGATTTCAACCGCTTGATGGATGCCATCCTGGAAAATGGCGATAATCCTGATAAGTGGGATGGAACGTACGATGTCAAGGGCTTTCTGGGCCTTGGGCCAAGGGGACAATTGATCCTGCTCCCCATCGCTTTCGATCGTGGAGAGTCTTTTGACGTTAATGATGATTACGAGGTCAACATTGCAGACGCCAACTACCTTATTGACATCATCCTAGGCCAGTAAAGTAAACAACAGAATAGTCTGAAATATTCTGAGAGGCGGATGCCATCAGATTTTTCAGGCTATTTTTTCATTAGTGTCCGAGGAAAACAAGTAGGATTAATGTGAGTGTCCAAAAGTTGCCCTTTGGGCAACTACTCGGGGACGGTTTCTGTGTAACAAAATGCCTTGCATTTTGGACTCAGGAACCGTCCCCTCGGATCCGACCAGAAGTAACTTTCGCCTATTACAGGGGGACGGTTCCTAAGTACGAAAAACCCAAGCGTTTTTCATACATAGAAACCGTCCCCAAAGC
>JAEEGK010031032.1_pt1 | contig 10553 bp, 7 predicted proteins | sample 8958771 | NCBI WGS metagenome assembly JAEEGK01 (sample SAMN16246547, study PRJNA631951) | gut metagenome | biome: gut microbiome; feature: rumen; material: SC-attached | host: Bos | place: Iran: Karaj | collected 2018-10 | reverse complement strand
GAAGAAGCCTGGATCGGCACCATGTGGAGCGGCGACGCTTACTTCAGCTTCAAGGAAAACAAAAATATCGGCTTCGTGGTACCCAAAGAAGGCACCGGCATCTGGGCCGACTGCTTTGCCATCCCCAAAGGCGCAAAAAACAAAGCCCTGGCCCAGGAGTTCATCAATTATCTGTATGATCCCAAAGTCAGCGCCAAGAACTATGAATACATCGGTTATAACGATCCGAACCTGGCAGCAGCCCCGTATCACAGTGAAGAGTTCAAAAACGATCCTATCCTGAAAACTGCCAAAGATTACATCGGGAACTCCGAATGGACGGCAGATGTAGGTGACGCCATCGAGCTGTATGACCGTTGCTGGACCGAACTGAAGACAGGGAAATAATATTTTAAAACAAAAACTCCGGCATCTGCCGGAGTTTTTTTACGCGTATAACAGCAGTTCCTGAAAAAACACGCAAACACATCACCGGTTACTTCCCGATTTTCCGGAACCTCCAATATTTACTTTACTCCTCTTCTTCCGGATCCGTCACATACAGATCCGGGGACACCGCCGTCCCCAACAGGTCCTGCTGCCGTTGGCGGGCCATGTCGCTGCCCGTCTTCAGGGCCCGGAAGACGCCGGATACCATCATGATGCCCAATGCGATGGCACAGGCATCAAGGGCTGCCCCCAGCAACACTTCGCTGCCGTAGCCCGCATAATCCTGCAAAATGTAGTTCATGCCTTTGTACATACCCAGCCCCGGAACCAGGGGGATGATTGCCGGAACCTCAAAGACCGTGGTCGGCTCTCTCCAGATACGGGCAAATATTTCACTGGCCAGAGCAATCGTCACCGTAGCCAGAAAGTTGGCAGAAAAGGAATGGACGGAGAATACTTCTTTCAGACCGATAAAGACCACCCAGCCCAGACCGCCGATAAGACCGCTGCGCCACAGGATCCGCTTCGGTCCCTGAAACAAAACGCCAAAGGCTACCGTGGCCAGAAAAGCAAACACAAAGGCCTGCAAATAGTATGTCATGGCAAACCTCCCCAGGTCCATACCTTCAGCGCAAAGACCAGTCCGATGGCCACAGACATAGCAAACAGAGCTGCTTCCGCGATACGGCTGTTACCGCTGAGCAGATCCCCCGCCATGTAGTCCCGGACTCCGTTGGTAAAGGCCAGTCCTGGTAAAAAGGGCATCAGGGCGCCTACCGTAATATTCTCCATGGTGCAATACGGGCTTAACAGGCAGCATGTCTGAGCCACAATGCCGATGGAAAACCCGGCCAGGAAGTTTTCCCAGAAGGGCGTGGGATGAAAGTTGTTCACCATTTTCAGCAACGTCATGGCGATAAAACCGGTTAAAAAGGCCGCAATAAAATTATAGACGCTGGCAGAACCCAACAGCATGGCAAAACAGGCGCTGCCCAGCCCCGCAGCCACGCAGATCACCGCATTGCCGTAAGGATGGGAACGGGCCAGCCGGCTCTGCAACCAGCGTTTGGCTCCCGCATAGTCCAACTTCCAGCGGCGGAAATTATAGGAAAACTGATTTACATCCCGGATCAGTCCCAGATCTGTGGCGCGCCAGCGCACCCGAAAGACACGACTCTTACCCCGGGGACTCTCGTCCCCCAGTATGATGACTGTCGGCGTGCAAAATACATTCAGGTCGTAATAACCATAGCTGCGGCAGAAACGCATCATGGTATCTTCCACCCGGCTGGTTTCCGCCCCGCTTTTCAGCAGTATCTTCCCCAAATCCATAGCCAGATCCATCACCTGGTTCTTAGACATAGGGGTAAGGTCTGCCAAAGGAGAGAAGGACATCATATTCTGTTTTGTACCGCTTAACTTTTTTTCTTCTGGCATATATTCTCCTATGGCTCGCGGATCACATCAGATCCTTATTTTCTTTCAAACAATTCCGCAATAGCCGCTTTAAACTTATTGGCACCGCCCATGGATGGGTGCGGCACACAGCTGCAGGGCACACCGAATTTTTGCAGGGTGATTGCGGATTTTTGTCCGATAGCCACAACGCGTGCGTGGGGCAACAGTTCTAACAGTTGTTTCGCATACACGATTCCAACATTTAATTCATTACCGTCCGGGGTACGGTTGGTGAGCAGGCTTTCCTCTTTGTGGGGATGGAAGGGAAAGATATTCCACAGCACTACGTCAAAGGTTCCCAGATGGTGACGGTGGAGACACCCCCACATAACCGTAGCCGTAGGTTCGTTAAATCCCATGGTCTTTTGCGTTCCCTTCAGCAATGGCGAATCAGGATTGCTGGTGCGCCGGTACTCCCACTCTCCCAGCACTTCTTCCGGACGGACTTCCGGATGGTATCCCAGCAGGATCCGTTCACTGGTCATAGCCATGCCGGAAAAACGCCCCCCCTGGTAGCCCAGTCCTTCCGCAATAAACAGATAGCGGGCCTGCAGACGAAGTTCCAGGTACCGCTGAAGATTATGATAGCGGATTTCCGGCGCTTCCGGGCTTATATCCAGCCCCGGTTCATATTCCCGCCAGGGATTGAACACCCGTGGCGCGCGGTATGTATGCAAATGTTTCAGAAAGGTTGTGATGTCCATGTCTTTCCCTGCCCGCACTGACAAAATAGTATGCTTTTTCTCAAATTATACATGGTTCATATAAAAATGCAAGATAAAAACTGACACGGGAAAGTCACAATTATACGTTATTATTAGTTAAATTATAGAAAAAACTCTTTTACCGGCCAGAAGTCACGTTTGACAAATTCAACTATCTGAACATACGCCGTTCGAAAGGAGGACGCCATGAAAAAAACTCTTGCTGTCACCGCAGCGTTATTAGCAATTTGCTCTTTTTCCTTCGCTGCCCCTCCTCCCGGAACCTTCAGTAGCCAGCGGATACACGTGTCTCCTTCACAAAGAATGAATACGCCAATACACAACCGGGTGCGTATGACACCTTCCCACGGTCAGCTTGGGCCTGTTGGCGGACGCATGTCTTCCATGCCCAACAGCTATCATCACGACAGGCCATCGTCAGCCCATGTGCATGTTCATCCTTCCCACGCAAGAGTCTACGTAAGACCTTCCCTGCCGCTGCGCCACTACTACCGGCCGCTGCCGCCTCCTTTACCAATCCACCGGTACCGCTATGGTTACAGTTCTGTATGGTGGGGGCATCCCGTAGCTTATTACGGTTATCCCTATGGCGTTTATTATGGGCGTTACTACGCCCGCCCGGCTATACACATCGGTATACGGTTATAAGAACCGGCCTATCGTCAGAAAGAGCTGTTTTCTTAATAGAATAATATGTTTTTCATAAAAAAAGCAGAACGCTGTCATGCGTTCTGCTTTTACTTTATGCTTCCATTATCATCCCTTCCGGGCATTTTTCCTTCGCCACGCTCAGCATCAGTTTCAGCCGGTTGAGCTGATTTACCTCGCTGGCCCCGGGATCGCAGTCCATGGCTACCAGATTGGCATCTTCGTAACTGCGGCGGATTTCCCGGAACACGCCTTTGCCCAGAATATGGTTGGGCAGACACGCCCAGGGCTGCAGGCAGACCACGTTCCGCACGCCCTCTTCCATCAGCTTGGTCATTTCGCCGGGCAACAGCCAGCCTTCCCCGGCCATATTTCCCAGGGACACGTGCTGCGCCGCCAGTTCCGCAACTTTGTAAATGGACACCGGCGCGGTAAAATGTTCCGATTTCTCAAGGGCCTTCCGCATGGGGCTCATGAAGAAATCCGCCACCTTGATGAACATCTGGGCCCCCACCTTGTTCAGCCAGCTGCCGTCCAGGATGTCGTGCCGCGTGATGCCGTCAAAAGCCATATACAACAGGAAGTTGGCCAGTTCCGGCATGACTACTTCCGCCCCTTCCCGGGCCAGCACTTCTTCCAGATGGTTGTTGGCCACCGGGTGGTATTCTACCAGAATCTCGCCAACCACACCCACCTTCGGTTTCCACAGGTTGGGCACCAGAGGGATGGCGTCAAAATCTTTCACCAGTTCCTGAATGGTCTGGCGGTATTTAAGGAAGTTGCCGTGGTCCAGTTCGTCTTTTACGATTTTCATCCATTTGGCAAAGAGTTTGTCTGTAGAACCGGGAACCAGCTCATAGGGCCGCATCCGGTTGGTAACATTCTGCAGCAGGTCCCCGTAGACCACCGCTTTTGCCACATCCTTGAAACCCGAGGCATTCAGCCGGAAGGCATCCTGCTCCAGGCCCCAGCAGGCAAACACCGGCACCTGGGGATAGCCCGCGTTCCGCAGGGCCCGACGCAGCAGGTTCATATAGTTGGTGGCCCGGCAGGCGCCGCAGGTCTGGAACATCATGATACTGGTGTGGTCCGGATCACACTGGCCGCTTTTGATAGCCTGCAGCATCTGGCCGATGACCACGATGGCAGGATAACACATATCGTTCTGCACATACTGCAGACCCATATTGATGGAATCCTCTTTCGGGGTTTCCGGGATCACGACACGGTAGCCATAACGCCCCAGCACATGGGTGATGAGTTCGAAATGAATGGGAGCCATCTGGGGCACCAGGATGGTGTGGGTCTCCTTGCAATCGTGAGTGAAATACGGCCGTTCCGGCATGACGATGGGCTGGTAGCCGGGCACATGCCGCCGGCTGAGTACTGCCAGCAGGGAACGCAGACGGATACGCGCCGCCCCCAGGTTGCTTACTTCGTCCAGCTTGATCATGGTGTAGAGACGCTGGTGCCCTTCCATGATCTCCCGCACCTGGTTGGTGGTAATCGCATCCAGACCGCAGCCAAAGGAGCTGAGCTGGATCAGGTTGATCTCAGGATGGGACGCCGCGAAGCTGGCCGCATGGTACAGCCTTGCGTGATAGCTCCACTGGTTCACGATGGACAGTTCGTCTTTGGGCGTGTCCATATGGTACACGGAATCTTCCGATACGATGGCCAGGTTGTAGGACTGGATCATCTCCGGAATGCCGTGGTTGATCTCCGGATCCAAATGGTACGGCCGGCCTACCAGCAAGATGACGGGCAGGTTCTTTTCCCTGGCTTCCTTAAGGATTTCTGCGCCTTTTTGGCGCACGTCTTCCCGGTAATGCTCCAGTTCTTTGTAGCCTGCTTCCATGGCCTCTTTCAGTTCGCTCTGCTTAATGTTCTCGTCTTTAAAGGCTTCGGTGAGGCGCAACAGCATCTTGCCGGGGTCGTTGATGGGCAGGAAGGGCTCCATGAACTTGATGTTCTCGTTCCGCAGCACGTCCATGTTGTTGCGGATATTTTCCGCGTAGGAAGCCACCACCGGGCAATTGTAGTGGTTGCCGGTGTGATTAACCTCGTCTTCCATATTATAGGGCATGCAGGGGTAGAAGATTTTCTTTACACCCTTTTCCACCAGGTCCATGACATGCCCGTGGACCAGCTTGGCCGGATAGCACAGGGAATCGGACGGAATGGTGGACATGCCTTTGTAGTAGATCATGGGGGTGGATTTGCCCGAAAGCACCACTTCATACCCCAGTTTGTTGAAGAAAGTGGCCCAGAACGGGAAATCCTCGTACATATTCAGCACCCGGGGGATGCCGATACGGCCCCGGGGCGGGGCCGCCTTCTGGCTGCGCTGGCCGTTTCTGGCAGCAGAGGCGCCCTGGGCTGCCGGGTCGATTACGTTAGGATAATTGAAAAGCCGCTGGTATTTGTATTCGTAAATATTAGGCGCCTTGTTGGTGTTTTTCGGTTTGCCCTCACCCCGCTCGCAGCGGTTTCCGGTAAAGTAACGGCCCCCGTCGGGGAACGTCTGCATGGTCACCAGGCAGTGGTTGCCACAGCCGTTGCAGCGGTAGGACTTGGTGGTGACGGTAAAGTTTTCCAGGTCTTTGGCTTTGAGCAGCGTGGAACGGTGATCCGGTTCCGCTTCGTGCTGTTCCAGGGACAGGATGGCAGCGCCGTAAGCGCCCATCAGACCGGCGATGTCCGGACGGATGACGTCCCGTTCCAGCAGTTTTTCCATGTTGCGCAGCACGGCATTGTTGTAGAAAGTGCCGCCCTGCACCACAATGTGGTCGCCCAGTTCCCGGGTGTCTTTCAACTGCATAACCTTGAAAAGGGCGTTCTTAATTACGGAAAGGCCGATGCCTGCGGAAATATCCGCCAGGGGCGCCCCTTCCTTCTGAGCCTGCTTCACCCGTGAGTTCATGAATACGGTGCAGCGGGTACCCAAATCCACGGGGGTCTTGCTGTCCATGGCCCTGTCCGCGAATTCCGCGGCGGTCATACCCAGGCCCTGGGCAAAGTTTTCGATAAAGGAACCGCAGCCTGCGGAACAGGCTTCATTCAGGGTGATCTTTCCGATATTCCCGTTATGAATCTGGAAGCATTTCATGTCCTGTCCGCCGATATCCAGCACGCAGGTCACTTCCGGGCAGAATTCATAAGCGGCGCGGTAGTGGGCAAAAGTCTCCACTTCCCCAGCGTCAGCATGAAGGGCCGCTTTTACGATTTTCTCCCCGTAGCCGGTGGTGAGGCAGCCGGCAATGTATGCCTTCTCCGGCATGGCTTTATAAAGGCCCGTCAGTTCCTTGATGACAATCTTCAGGGGAGAACCCTGGTTGCTGCCGTAATCCGTATATAAAATTTCTTTGTCGCGGCCGATGGCCACGATTTTGGTAGTGGTGGAACCGGCATCGATGCCCACGTAAACGGGACCCGCATAAGCAGCCAGATTACCGCGTTTTACCTTATCCTTGTTGTGACGCTCTATGAAAGCGTCATATTCCTCCGCGCTGCGGAACAGGGCCAGCCGCTCGTCCCGGGTGATGCCGTGACCGGCTTCCGCCTTGTCCAGATTGGCGGTCAGGTCTTTGAATTCCAGTTCTTTGGTCTCTTCGGAAAGGGCCGCGCCCACAGCCACAAAGTAAGCGCCGTCTTCCACGCTGACCACTTTTTCCGGGTCCATCTTCAAAGTTTCGACGAAACGTTTTTTCAGTTCCGGAAGGAAATACAGGGGACCGCCCAGGAAAGCTACGTTGCCTGTGATTTCCCGGCCCTGGGCCAGGTTGCCGATGGTCTGGTTCACCACCGCCTGGAAGATGGACTTGGCGATGTCTTCTTTGGAAGCGCCGTCGTTCATCAGCGCCTGAATGTCCGTTTTGGCAAATACGCCGCAGCGGGAGGCGATGGTATAGATGCGTTTCGCATTGGCCGCCAGATCGTTAAGGCCTTTGGCATCCGTATTCAGAAGGGCCGCCATGTGGTCGATGAAGGCGCCGGTGCCTCCGGCGCACACGCCGTTCATGCGTTCTTCCGGCGCGCTGCCGAAGTACATGATCTTGGCGTCTTCGCCACCCAGTTCCACCATGGTATCGGTCTGGGGAATCAACTTTTTCACTGCCGTGGCCGCAGCGATAACTTCCTGTACAAAGGGCAGCTGCAGCCGTTGGGCAATGCCCATGCCGGCAGAACCGGTGAGGGCAAAACGGAAACGCATGTTGGAGAGCACGTCTTCATCCGTTCCGGCCGCCGCGCCGTTCAGCGAGACCAGAACACTACGCAGTTCAGTAAGGTTAGTTACCAATGCTGTGGGAATGTCGGAGAAATGGCGGGCATATTTCTTGTAAACAAGCTTTTCATTAGCGTCCAGCACGACTACTTTAATGGTCGTAGATCCGATATCAATGCCCACTTTGCAGGACGCAGAACTTTCAACCGGCACAGCGCCGCTTTGCAGCCCGGCTGCGCCGATCATTACCTGCGGTTTGAAATTGTCAGTCATAGAGCACCTCAATATATATAATAAAGACAGCCCGTAACCTGATGAAAGTTACGTTGCCCAATTCCGAAAATATAACAGCGCCCGCCGGATGAGAGCTTCGTCTGCAATCTTCAGAATGCGTATAAACAGGAGTTCCGCCTGATGAGAGTTTCCCTCCTTCACCGGTGAACAGACCGGCAAATGGAACCAATACTGTTCAACATTATATTATATACTATTTTTGTACAAAATCCATACTCTTTTCACATGAATCATAATTATTTTCATGTTTTAAGGGCGTGCCCCGGTAATCAAATTACAGGGGGAAGATAAATTTTAAAAAAAATTAGCACTCAACTCTTGACAGTGCTAACAAGTAGTGCTATAGTATGCTTAGGGGCAAAAGTCAAAAGGTCAATACCTGTTGAGTTGCTTCCAAACTTTATCAAAATTTTAAATTATTATATCGTGGTTGCGGCGCGAAGCCGTTTCCACAACGAACGGAGGAATGAGTTATGATGTTACCGAGCATTTTTGGAGAAAACTTATTTGATGACTGGATGAATGACAGCGGCCTGATGAATCCCGCTTTCTTTGGCAAGAGCCAATCCCCGCTGTACGGCAAGCATGCGGCCAACATTATGAAAACGGACATCCGGGAAAACAAAGACAGCTATGATGTGATCGTAGACCTGCCGGGCTTCAAGAAAGAAGGCATCCAGGTTCAGCTGGAGGACGGTTACATGACCATCACCGCCGCCAAGTCCCTGGACAAGGATGAAAAGGATGAGGCCGGCAAGTATATCCGCCAGGAACGGTACAGCGGCACCTGCTCCCGTAGCTTCTACGTAGGTCCGGCCATCACGGTGGAGGATATCAAAGCGAAATTCGAGGACGGCACCCTGCGGCTGAACATCCCCAAAAAGGATCCCAAGGCTGTGGAGGGCAAGAAGTATATCGCAATCGAAGGATAAAGTACCACTTTTTTTAGTTCCCCTTAAATCATTTAATCCGGCTGTGACGTATTCACAGCCGGATTTTTTTGTATTGCTTTACAAAGTCTGATATAATAGTAGTCGTTGATTTTCAATGAACGTATCTTCAATAATATGGGACAATCTATTGTATGTCATAAGTTGTAGTAATAACTCATGTAGTTTTTGATTAACGAGGATCTTTATGTCAAACCGCAACATCGTCGTTGACCGGCTGCGGGCGCTGGCCATGCTGGGAGTGATCGGCATTCACATCGGACCTTTTGTGTTTGCTTCCTCCACGCCGCGCCTGGACCTGTTTCTCCTGTTCCAGGTTTTTACCCGCTTTGCCGTCCCCAGCTTCTTTTTCATTTCGGGATTCGGGCTGTTCTGTAATGACGCGCTGCACAAGCCCTTTCATTATTTCAGCTTCATAAAAAAACACCTGGTCACGGTAGGCCTGCCCTATTTCGTCTGGTCGTTCTTTTACATCGCCATGTGGCAGTGGGAGGATATGTACCGTCCGGACCGGAGCTTTTCTGTTTCCGTGCTCATCGTAAAATTTTTGCTGGGCGAAGGTTGTTACCACATTTATTTTATGGTAATTTTGCTGTACTTTTATTTTTCCATGCCATTTTGGCGCCGGCTGGTGGCACGGATCAGCGAAAAGTCTGCTTCCGGCATTGCACTCAGCCTTGGTTTGCTGGCGGGGTTGCAAGTCGCCCTCTATAACTGGAGCGCCACTTACTGGAACTATCCCCCCTGGACCCAGGGCCACGCCATGATCATCCGTCTTTTAAACGAGCGTATAAACTACCTGCCCCTGTTTTACGGTTTCATTTTCGTGCTGGGCGGGATTTGCGCCATCCACGAAAAAAAGATCCGCAGCTGGCTACAGTGCCACTTCACTTCCGGTCTGGGCATTTTTCTGCTCTCCTGTGCCGTACTGGTATGGAAATTCAGGGAGTATGTACTGGCAGGCATCCCGCTGGAAGACATTCCCGCCAAATACATGACCCAGCTCACCCCGGAAGGTTTGCTCTACACCGTATGCTGGCTGCTGTTCTTCAGCGCCGCCCTGGAAAAGCTGGAGGATTGTACTCCGGACATGGAAACACGCTGTACTGATTCAGCAGGAACAGCGGAAAGCAGCCCGGAAGCCAAACGCACTCTACCCGGCAGGGCATTGGACGTCCTCTCTGAGTACTCCATGATCATCTACCTGATCCATCCCCTGTTCCTGTACTACTGGCTACAGTGGTTCGAGTTGCTTGGATTTTCCATTGCGCAGGTACCGGTATTGGTGTTTTACGTTTTAGTTTTACTGACTTCGCTTCTGACCGGAATGCTGATTCATAGATTTTCAAAGAACTGCAGACCCGTGGGGCTGGCGCTCCTTGGAAGACAACCAAAATAATTGTAAGCCGGGCCGGTAATATAATAAGCAATGATTGGATACAAAAAACCCCGCTCCATCACGGAACGGGGTTTTCTTATTTCAGTATTACGCTTCTTTAGCTTCCAGGGGCTCTACGCTGATAATACGTTCGGTACGGCCACGACGACCGAAACGAACCGTACCGGCAACCTTGGCATAGATGGTGTAGTCACGACCGATGCCAACGTTTTTGCCCGTATGGAACCGGGTACCATGCTGGCGCACGATGATGCTGCCGGCAGTTACTACCTGACCGTCGTGTGCTTTGGTGCCCAGCCGCTGGGCGTTGGAGTCACGACCGTTGTGGGAAGAACCGGTACCTTTTTTATGTGCATGTAACTGCAGAATAAGTTTAAACATTCATTTCACCTCCATGTTCGCGAATTCGAACATCTTGCGGACAC
>JAEEGK010031030.1_pt1 | contig 10554 bp, 7 predicted proteins | sample 8958771 | NCBI WGS metagenome assembly JAEEGK01 (sample SAMN16246547, study PRJNA631951) | gut metagenome | biome: gut microbiome; feature: rumen; material: SC-attached | host: Bos | place: Iran: Karaj | collected 2018-10 | reverse complement strand
AATTTTGAGACAGATATCAAACTTCTTAAAAAAGAAGGCTTTGTAAGATATAATGAGAAATCATTTAAAGAGGAATGGGGAATAGACCCAATAAAAATAACTGACCTTAAAGGTCTAATGGGAGACCCATCAGATAATATTCCTGGTGTAAAAGGAATTGGTGAAAAAACCGCTCTTAAATTATTACAAGAATATGGATCTTTAGAGGGCGTATATGATAATCTTGATAAAATTAAGGGGGCAACTCACAATAAACTTGTCGAAGATAAAGAAAGTGCATTCATGAGTAAAAAGATTGCAACTATTTATAAAGAAGTTCCTCTAACAGAAAGTTTTGAAGATTTAAAATATCTGGGTAATCAAGATACTTTAAATGATCTATTCATGGATTTGGAATTTAGTTCATTCCTAAAGAAGATGGATGCTCCACTTGCATCAGAATATAAGAAATGTAGTGTTAGTGATTTAAATCTAGATGAAGATGTATCAATGTATGTTTATTTAGATTCTGAAAACTATCATTATTCTGATGTTGTTAGAGTTGCTCTAACAGATAAAAACGGGACTTATATTCTAGATTCATTTGATGGTCTAGAAGATGTTCTAAAAAACAAAAACATAATAGTATATGATTATAAAAAAGTATTAAGTAAGTTTAATGTTGAAAGTAAAATAGACTTTAGCTTGATTCTATATTTATTAAATTATCGTAAATTAGATGATATATCAGATGTTATGTCACTTGATAATATTTATGCAGTAAGTGATGAAGAATTAAGAAAAGGCAAGAATGATATTGATGCTACAATAGCATTAAAAAGCAAATATTTGTTCGATAATTATAAAATGCAATTAAATAAGCTTACTGGTACCGATTTAGAAAAATTATACTATGATATTGAACTGCCATTAGTTAATGTATTATTGGATATTGAAAACAATGGTATGAGATGTGATAGCAATATCTTAGATGAAATGGCTACAATAGTATATTCTAAAATAGATGATATATCTAAAGAAATATACAACTTAGTTGGTGAAGAATTTAATATAGCTAGTCCTGCACAATTAGGTGTAATTCTATTTGAAAAATTAGGATTACCAGGTGGTAAGAAAAACAAGATTGGTTATAAAACTGATTCCAGCACTTTAGAAAAACTAGTCGGTAAACATCCTGTTATTGAATATATCATGGAATACCGTAATATGAGTAAGCTATATAGTACTTATCTATTAGGATTAAAAGATTATATTGGCCCAGATGGAGTAATTCATCCAATATTTAAGCAAACTTTAACTAGAACAGGAAGATTATCATGTACAGAGCCAAACTTACAAAATATTCCAACTAGAGATGAATTTGGTAAATTAATAAGAAAAGCTTTCTTACCCCAAAATGATTGTTTCTTATCATGTGACTACTCGCAAATAGAACTTAGATTACTTGCTCATATAGCTAACGCTAAAGAACTAATTGATGCTTTTAACAACGATGAAGACATTCACGTTCACGTTGCTGCAGACATCTATGGCATAAAGGAAAGTGAAGTAACTAAGACTCAAAGAAAGACAGCCAAAGCTGTAATATTTGGTATTGTTTATGGTATAAGTGGATTTGGTCTTGGAGAAAACTTACACATTAGCAATTATGAAGCAAGAGAATTCATAAATAAGTATTATGAATTATATCCAAATGTAAAAAAATATATGGATGATATAATTGCTAAGACTAGAGAACTTGGATATGTAACAACATTATTTGGAAGAGTAAGAAATATTGAAGAAATAAATGAAAAGAATTTCATGGTAAGACAAATGGGTGAGAGAATGGCACTTAACACTCCAATTCAAGGAACAAGTGCTGATATCATTAAAAAAGCCATGGTAAATATTTATAAAAAGTTAAAAGAAAGTAATTTAAAGAGTAAGATGGTTTTACAAATCCACGATGAATTAATCTTTGATTGCTATAATGATGAATTAGATCAGGTTAGAAATCTTGTTAAAACAGAGATGGAAAATGTTGTAAAACTAAATGTTAAATTAAAAGCAAACGATAACGTTGCAACAGATTGGTATGGTGTCTAATGCCAGAGATTGCTGAAGTTGAAACAGTAAGAAGGGTGCTAAGAGACAAGATACTAAACCATGTCATTAAAAGAGTAGAAGTGTTTTATGATGGCATAATTGAATCAAACGTTGATGAATTTAAAACCAAATTAGTTGGTGAGAAATTTATTGATATCCATAGAACAGGTAAATGGTTAATATTTGAGACAAATAATTATTATTTAGTAAGTCATTTAAGGATGGAAGGAAAATATTTCATTAAACCATTTGAAGATAAAATAGAAAAACATGAACATGTAGTATTTTATTTAGATGATTTTACTTTAAGATATCATGATGTACGCAAATTTGGTGTTATGCACTTGTTAAATAAAGATGAATTATCTAGTTATGAAGGAATAAAAAAACAAGGCTTAGAAGTAATTGATCCTAATCTAACAGGTAAATATATTTATGATAAGATTCATAAATCTAATAAGCCAATAAAGACAATGTTATTAGATCAAACAATTGTAAGTGGCTTAGGAAATATATACGTTGATGAAGTATTGTTTGCTTCCAAAATATTGCCAACCAGAGAAAGTAAAGATGTAACTCTAAAGGAATGTGATTGTTTAGTAAAGGAATCAAGAAGAATAATTGATAAAGCTATTTCCTGTGGAGGAACAACAATAAGAAGTTATACATCCAGCTTAGGAGTTACAGGAACATATCAAAATTACTTAATGGTACATAAAAACGCTGGGAAAAAATGTAAAAAATGTGATACAATAATTACGAAAGTAAAGGTAGGTGGACGTGGTACTTACTATTGTAGTAAATGCCAAAAGTAATATGAATTATATACAAAGAGATAATTATAGTACTAAAAAGTATGATGTAAAAGGAACATACATCAAAATTGGTATTGTTGTTATTGTAATTATAATAATTCTATCAGTTATATTTGCTGTTATTGCCAAAAATAGAAAAGACAATGGTGTTATAGTGGATGAACACACTATCGATGATATAATAAAATCACAAAAATAGTTTATGAAGAAATCTAATTTAATAATTAGAAAATTAGTTCAAGTAAATCTACTAACTGGTGCCATTAAAGCCATAGATGCAGCAGGCTGGCAAATTGATAACGACTTAATAGAAAAACATTTTCCTGTTCTATTAAACTATTGCAAGAACAATTATTATTTAACAGGATTAAAAAAATGTCGTCATTTATTAGAAAAACTAATAGAAACAAATAATATTTCTTTAATAGGTCAATTTGATGAGAGTTTATTTGATAGAAAATTATTTAATAAATACGGGGATAAACTTATTCCTGTTTTTTGTAATGAAAGATTTTACTTTTTAAGAAAGAATAATGAACTATTTAATTATTGTGTTGAAAAGAATATTTTCAAAATAATGCATGTGTTTGGTCCTGAAGTATTAACGGAAGAGAGAATCAATAAATACAAAGAACAATTATTAAAAGAAGCAAAGAAAAATCCTTTCCTATTTGAAGTATTAAGCGAGAGTAAAACTTTCTTAAAATATGTTTTATCAAAAAAAGAATATAATTTATTACCTCGTTTTCAAGATGAATTATGTAAAGAATGTCTTACTGCCGATAATAAAAAAGCGATTATCAAATCATCACCATTTGGTATTCCGTTAAAAAGAAGTTTATTAAATGATCCAGAATGGTTTACTATGGCAGTCCAAGAAAAAAGATGGGACTTGGTTATTTATTTTTCAAAAGAATTATTAACTGAGAATTTCATAATGAATCATATTAGGAAAATCGATGGGTTATTAAATAATAATCCTAATCTTTCTTTATCATACTCACTTGCAAATAGTAATTATTTCTTTTTACATCGACTTGAGACAAAACAATATAAATTACTAAATCAATTTAATTTATTACGTTTAGATAATGAAATCATTTATAAATATGAAAATATCTTAATTGAGAATATAAATAAAAGAGATATTGGCTTAATATTTGGTAGAAGTCTAAGCGCATTAAAATATGTTTTAGATAATCACTTAGATGACTTAGTTGAAGAATTTAAAAAGGAAGTATTCACTGATAAAATCGTAGAACAATATGGAGAACAGATAACAAATATTTTTATTAAAAGAAATCTACCAGATGAATTACGTGATTGTTCAGCATTATTTGATTACTGTTTATTCCATAATAAACCAGATATAATAAGTCAGTTCTATGGTAAATACTTTGTAGATTTTAAAACCAACAATTACATAGAATACATATCTAAACTTGATTATTTACCATCTGCATTCAGAAAAATACCATCTATCTATAAAGAATTACTAGCTAGAAAAAATTACAAATTACTTTGCCAAATGTCATTGGATAATAACGAAATAGCAAATAAACTGGTAAATAATAGGCCTCTAGATGAAACTGAAAGAGAGATACTTAATAATACATTAAACGTTTTAAATGTAACAAGAGAAGAATTTACAAATAAATTAAAAACCATTTATAAAAAGAATAATGAATGTTTAAGAACGTTAAATATATATTTACTTGGTAAGAAATATGATTCTATATCTTTAGATGAATTAGAAAAGTTTTCATTATACCCAGATATTCAAGAAAACATAATCAAACTATATGATAATGAGTTAAAAGTCTTTACTAGAATAGTGGAATATATATCTTCTAAAAAATCTAAATATGATACAACAACTATAATTTATAATGTTCTATCTAATATTAGAAAATATGACTATTTACTAAGAAATATTGAGGTTGATTCTATAGATGAAGATACTCTTAATAAACTAATAATTGTAATTAAAAATCCAGATAATTACTATGATGTTAAATCACTTGATGATGTTAAGAACATTCGTGAAAAAGAAAGTAAAATATTTAATCAAATAAGCGAAGATTTAAAAAATGGCAAACGTCTAAATACTGAATATCTAAGAGAAATGCTCGTTTTAAAATGCTTTGGTTTAAACATGAAAGAAGCTCAATTTATAAATGCTCGTTATTGTTCAGATAACGATATTCTATCTAATAGTGCTAATATCAATATGGATGTACAAGGGATATTATCAGGATTACATACAATACTTACAATATCATATGATGGATTAAAAGAGATATTCTTATTTGCATCTAGAATCAAAACTGATATATTTACTTTCTTAAACTTAGAATCGGGAATAAGAAGCGAATACGCAAAAATGTATAACAGAGAGTTATATAAGCCAAAAGAAGAACATAAACTAGATAAAAAGCAACTGCTAAAACTGAAGTTTTTTCTTAAGCCGAAGACTGGCGTATACATGATTGATGAAGATTTTTATATGCAAGTTCATTCACTAGCTGCTTACTATGGAGGCTGGAGTAAACCTAAAAACTTTAAAAAAGAATGGTTACAACCAAGAATCAACTTCCATGAAATATGTACGTGTTATATTGCTAATGATTCAATATTGCCTGCAAAATTTGGTGACCATAAAGCACCAGTACTGGGATTTTCTCATTATGAAGATGCTGCACTAATATTCTCATCATGTCAGGATATTTCATCAGGTTCACTTATTGATAATTATGCAGCATCAATTCTTTCTCCATGTAGATTCTTTCCACCAAGAGATTTAATAAATAAAACAAGAAGAAATCCTACTCAAGAAGGAACTATTCATAACGAGGTTGCTATTGAAAGAAGAAATCTAACCGGTAATGGTCAATTTAAAAGACTGCCAGATTATGTAGTATATTTTACAAATGATGCATCTAAAGACTCGTTTTCTTCACTAAACAGAAGATATGCTCAAAGTGTTCAGGCAGCAAATGATTTTGGCATTCCTTTAGTTATTATTGATAGATTAAAATATGCAAAAAGAGAATCTATAAAATTAATAAAAAAGGAAAAACTATTCTATACAACCTATTCTGAATATTTATTAAAAGAAATAATCGATGGTTATCTAAATAACCATATCAGTTGTTCTCCAAGAATTGATTCTTCAGCAAAAGAATACAATAATTATTTTACTAAAGAATATGTATATGAAGTATTATCAAGAATCTTAAATCACATAAGAGATAATAATATTCCAAATAGAGAAACTCTACTAACTACATATATGAATATTATAGAAAATGATGGCACAAGAGAATTTGGTGAATTAGGAAGACAAGCAAGATTATATTATAATGTATCTCATAAAGAGGAAACTGAGGAACCATCGGAATATTCAAAAAAAGTAAGAGATAGAAAGAAAAAGGCATAATATACATATGCCTTTTTAAATACAAAAAAATTGAAATACATCCTTATATGTTGTATAATTACATTATTAGTGAGGTGCAAAACATTGAAAGATTTTTGGCGTAAAAATAAGGTAGTTGTGGTTTTGGTTGTAATATTAATTATTTGTTTTATTGCAATTGCATTTGTAGCTGCAAGGTATTTTATTTCTACAAATAGATCAATATATGGAGATAGACTTCAAGATATTGAAAAAAATGAATTTGAAAAAGATAAACAAGATGAATTCTTAAATGAGATAAAGAAGAATGAATCTGTAATAAGTGCTACTTTAAAATCTAAAGGAAGAGTAATATATGTTACAGTTAAGTTTGATTCTAAAATAGATTTATTATCCGCTAAAGCAGTCATGGAAAACTCTTTTGCAGTATTAACTGAGAGTTTATTAGAATATTATGATTTTAATATAACGATGTCTCAAGAAGAATCAGACGAAAATAAAGAGGCAGGATTCATAATCATGGGAGCAAGAAATGCTAATGGAAATGGTGTTTTTTGGGCAAACAATACTCCTATTGAGGAAGAAGAAAGTGAAAAACAATGAAAAAGAAAGTAAGATGGCTGATAATTGCCGCAATACTCTTTGTAATAATATCTATAGTTGGATTTATTATAAGTGTATTTAAAGATAAGAGTAGATTAACTGTTAATGAAAAAAACTGGATTATTGAAAACGCTAACACCGTAATCAATGTTAATGTTTTAAATGATGCTAATGTCTTTGGTAAAGATGGGGAAGGTATATTCTACTCATTTGTAAAAGACTTTGAATCTGAATATGGTATTAAGATTAATCCAATTGTTTATACTGGCTATGAAGCAAAAGCAGGTATAACATTTGGAATGAAAAGAACAGTAAGTGATTCAGATATCGTTCTATATAAAGATCATTACGTACTTGTTAGCAAGAATGATAACATTGTTAATACTATTGATGAACTAAAAGATGCTAATATTGCAATTTCACAACAAGATGCGGCACACGTTAAGAAATATTTACCAAATATTAATTTGAGTGAACAAGAAATTGACAATTTAAGAAGTGTCTTAGAAAATGGTGAATATGCAATAGTTCCTTTATACTATTATTTAGACCAAATAATTTCTAATGATTATCATGTAGTATTCCATTTTGGAGATATAACAACTTATTATGTACTAAATGTGTCAGATGATACTATTAGTAACATTATGAAAAAGTATTATATGAAGTGGAATTCATTTGATAAGTACTTTAACGAATATAGCTTAAAACTATTCATGACTGAATTAGAATTAGGTGAATCTGATGTTAATGCCATTCATGCTAAAAACTACTCATATGGATTTGTAAGTGATTCTCCAATCGAGGTCATTAGAGGTGGAAACTACGGTGGTATTAATGCTGTAATATTATCTAGATTCTCTAAGTTTGCTGATGCAGATATTAACTACAATAAATTTAAAAATGTTAAAGCATTAGAGAGTGCTATTAAGAATGAAAAAGTTGACTTATATTTCAACAAATATAATTTCAATGATAATTATAATAAGACAGCTAAAACTGAAAACATTCATTACGCTGTATTATCAAGTATAAATGACTCTACACCATATAACTCTATTAATTCTTTAATTGATAAAGAAGTATACGTAGAAGCAAATACTAAATTAGAACAATATTTAAAGGCAATAAATGGTCTAAAGATTAAGACTTATGAAAATGAAAAAGAATTAATAAAACTTAACAAAAAAGATGTAATAATTGTTCTGGATTATGAAACAGCAAGAGTATTTGTTAATAAAGAATTAAGCAATTACTCATTAAGATTATCAGGATACGCAAATTTAAGTTATAACTTCAACGTAAGAAAGAATGATGCTTTCTACAAATTATTATATAAATATGTAGAAGTATTAGATCCTAAAGAAACAGCCAATGAAGGTGTAAGAAATTATTTAGAAACAGTTAAAGCAAACGCAATATTTAGTGTTATTACTAAATATCTAGTATATATAATTTTAATTGTAATAATTATCTTATTATTAGTAATTAAAAGAAGAAGTAAAATAACTATTGCTAAAAAGATTAAGAAAGATGATAAATTAAAATATATTGATCAATTAACAAGCTTAAAGAACAGAAATTATTTAAATGAATGTATTACATTATGGAATAACAATACTATTTATTCCCAAGCTGTTATTGTTCTTGATTTAAATTCATTACAAGAAATAAATGATATATACGGATATAATGAAGGTGACAAGCAAATTAAAGCATGTGCAAATGCTTTAATTAAGACCCAACTTGATAACAGTGAAATAGTTAGAACCGATGGAAATGAATTTATTATTTATTTAGTTGGTTATAACCAAAAACAAGTTATCAATTATATTCGAAAATTAACTAAAGAACTAGATAACTTACCATATAATTATGGCGGCGAATTCGGTTACTCAATGATTAACGATGATTTAAAAACTGTTGAGGATGCTTTAAACGAAGCAGTCGACGCAATGAAAAAGCAGAAGAGGGAAAAGAACAATGAGGAAGAACTTTAAAAATTTAAAGTCCAGACTTAAAAGATTCTTTAAAGATGTTCTTGTAATATTGCAAAAGCCTCAAATGGCAGTATTACCAGGACATCTTGCATTCTTTTTGGTATTATCTATTGTCCCCATTCTATCTTTGATATCTTTCTTTGGATCCATGTTTAATATATCTAGTGATTTAATTGCTAGATTCTTAACTAAGTCATTCTCACCAGAAGTAGCTAATCTATTATTGCCAAACAATTTAAGCAATGTAACTGGATGGAAATTCCTAATTATCTTTATAATTACTTTCTACATTGCTTCCAATGGTATGAATAGCGTTATTGTTGCATCTAATGCAATATATGGTAAGAAGAATGGTAGTTTCTTAAGAAGAGAAATAAAATCATTTGCAATGAATCTAATAGTTATAGCAATAATCCTAGTATTATTAGTATTCCCAGTATTTGGTGAATTAATACTAAATCTATTAAAGAACTTTATTGTTAAAGATTACATTATTAATAATATTATTTGGGTTTATACTTTAGTACAAGGGCCATTACTATGGATTATCATTTTCTTCTTAGTTAAATTACTATATATAATGGCGCCGGATAAAGAGATACCAGACAGAAATACAAATTATGGATCATTATTTACAACAGTATTCTGGGTTTTAATTACAGAAGTATATTCATTATATGTAACAAAGATAGCTGATTTTTCATCAATCTATGGTGGTATAGCTATGGTAGCGGTACTTATGTTATGGATCTATATACTTTCTGCAATATTCACAATAGGCCTTGCTCTAAATCATACTAAAGAAAAAGAGGGCACAGGCGTATTAAAGGTAATAGAAAAAGATGCTTAAAAGCATCTTTTTATTTGCTTTAAACCCAGTAAAACACTTAAATTTTGTGTAAAATTTAGTCAATATATATGTCTATTATAAGTCAAAGCACGATTTTTCGCGGTTTTTTTCACATTTATATTGATTTTTAACAAGATTTTTGCTACTCTTAATGTGTAAGGATTAGATGTTAAATGTCCTTATTTATGGGAGGAAGGAAAGACTATGTCAAAAACTGAATTAGTTGAATTTATTGCTAAAGAAGCAGGATTAACTAAAGCTGATGCTGCAAGAGCATTAGACGCAACAATCGCAGGTATTACTGCAGGATTAAAGAAACAAAAGAGAGTTGCACTAGTAGGATTTGGTACTTTCAGTGCTAAGAAAAGACCTGCTAGAGATGGAATTAATCCATTAACTAAGAAACCAATTAAGATTGCTGCTAAAGTAGCTGCATCATTCAAAGCTGGTTCTAAGTTAAAAGACGCTTTAAATTAGTCTTTTGAAAAAAACTGATGAAAATCAGTTTTTTTAGTGTCTAAAATTAGTACATATTATTTACGTTTTTAGTTGTGTAAAAGTCTTTTTTTGTGCCTAAAATTATAGTATAATTTAATGTGTAGAGGGTAGGTAATGAAGAAGTTAGGATTAATATTATCAATTTGTAGTTTAATATGTATTGTATTAAGTTTTTTAATAGGAAGAAGTTATATAGATGGAATATTAATAGTATTAGGAATAATACTATTTGCTATCGTGGTATTTTTATCTAATATAAATCGCGCATTTAAAATACTTGCT
>JAEEGK010031029.1_pt1 | contig 10554 bp, 9 predicted proteins | sample 8958771 | NCBI WGS metagenome assembly JAEEGK01 (sample SAMN16246547, study PRJNA631951) | gut metagenome | biome: gut microbiome; feature: rumen; material: SC-attached | host: Bos | place: Iran: Karaj | collected 2018-10 | reverse complement strand
GGCATCTTTTCTCGACCAGAGGGTAAAGAAAAGATTGGGATCTTTATGTATAAGACCTGTCTCTTTTTCCGAAAAATATCTGGAAGATATCTTCTCGGTGTCCATATCCTTACGTATCTGAATGTCGATTCCGACCTCATAATACGAAAGAGCAAGAGCAACATATTTTCCGGAATGAGAAATACTTATAAAAGCAATACCTCTCTCGCCCGCAGGAATCTGTATATCAGGCTCCAGATAAGGTTTACCGCTGTTTTCGATGGAGTAAGCAAGTTTTAAGACTTCACCGTTTCTCGCAAGGATCCTGACTGCTTCCTCTGCGCTAAGTTCGATGGGAATTCCTTGAGCAGCCCTTGAAACATCCTCTACATATCCTCTTGCGGCAAGTTGCAGAAGCATTCCGACTCCGAGAGCAAGACCGCGTGCGGAAATACTTTTGCACTGGTCTGCTTTCGAGCCTCTGTAGTCATCAATGAGACTGCGGGCTCTGGCTGAAAGCTCAGCGCCCGTTGTCTCATCCTGTAATGTACTTACATCAAGAAGGTATATTCTCATTTATTCTTCTACGGGAATACATGCAAGGTGGAGCTCGTCAAGCTGATGCTGTGATACAGCGGAAGGAGCATCCATCATAACGTCCTGCGCATTCTTGTTCATGGGGAAGGTGATAACTTCTCTGATGGACTCTTCGCCGGTGAGAAGCATTATCATTCTGTCTACTCCGGGTGCAGCTCCTGCGTGAGGGGGTGCTCCGTAAGTAAATGCATTGTACATAGCGGGGAACTTAGCCTTAACTTCTGCTTCCCCGAGACGTACAAGTTCAAATGCCTTGACCATGATCTCAGGATCGTGATTTCTTACAGCACCTGAAGCCGACTCATATCCGTTGATAACAAGGTCATACTGGTTAGCCATTATATCAAGAGGATCCATCTCTCCTCTTTCTGCTTTTTCAAGAGTCTCAAGTACGCCTACGGGCATTGAGAAAGGATTGTGGCAGAATTCAAGCTCGCCTGATTCCTCGCCGATCTCGTACATAGGGAAATCAACGATCCAGCAAAAGCTGTACTGCTCTTTATCCATGTGCTCTGGGCAAAGAGCGCCAAGCTTTGTACGAAGAACTCCTGCAGTCTTAAGAGCTGCTGCCTTAGGACCTGCAGCAAGACCAACAAAGCATCCGTTCTCAAGTCCCATCTTGGAAATAACCTCATCCTTGATGGGCTGTAAGAACTTGGCAATACCGCCAACGATCTCGCCATTCTCATCAACTCTGAACCAGCAGGTCTTTCTTGCGGTCTGAACTTCAACGTCAGCAACAAGCTGATCGATCTGTTTTCTGGTTGCATTAAATCCGGTTACAACAACAGCTTCTATGCACTGACCCTTGAAAGGCTCAAAATCGATTCCTCCGAGAACATCGGTAACATCGGAAAGTTCAAGATCAATACGAAGGTCGGGCTTATCGCTGCCGTACTTCTCCATAGCCTCTCTGAAAGGAATTCTCTTGAAAGGTGCGGGAGTGATGCGGTCATAGATTCCATACTTTTCGAATACGGGAACAAGAACCTTCTCAAGTACTCCGAGAACGTCATCCTGAGTGGCAAATGCCATCTCCATATCCATCTGATAGAACTCACCGGGAGTACGATCTCCTCTTGCATCCTCATCTCTGAAGCAGGGTGCGATCTGGAAATAACGGTCGAATCCGGAAGTCATCAGAAGCTGCTTGAACTGCTGAGGAGCCTGGGGAAGCGCATAGAACTTTCCCGGATGCTTTCTTGCGGGTACAAGATAGTCTCTTGCGCCTTCGGGTGATGATGCGGTAAGGATGGGAGTAGTGATCTCCAGGAATCCTTCCTCTGTCATTGCCTTTCTGAGTTCGGCAACTACATTGCATCTGAGAACGATATTCTTCTTAACCTCGGGATTTCTGAGATCAAGGTATCTGTATTTAAGTCTGGTAGCTTCGTCAGCTTCTTTGGATCTGTTAATCTCGAAAGGAAGCTCTGCATTTCTGTTTTTACCGAGAACCTTAACCGAATCGGGAACAACTTCGATGTCTCCGGTAGGGATCTTGTCATTCTTATTGCTTCTGATCCTTACTTTACCGGTAACCTGTATGGTTGATTCCTTGGTGATATTCTTAAATGCGGAAACCATATCCTCGGTCTCTGCAACGAGCTGGGTGATGCCGTAGAAATCTCTTAAGATGATAAAAGAAAGATTTCCTCCGACTTCTCTTACGTTCTCAACCCATCCGCAAAGAGTTACTTCCTTGCCCTCGTCGGAGCTTCTTAATTCTCCACAGTTGTTAGTTCTTGACTGTATCATTTCAGTGCCTCCCTGTAGAAGTCCTCAAATTCCGTATAGCCCGCCTTGGTGAGCTGTTCTTTCTGGAACTTCTTATTCTTATTCATTCTGACGGTAAGGATCTTCTTACCGGCTTTTCTCTCTTCCGCTGCCTTAGCAAGAATCTCGCTTAGACGGTCACCGGAGATTCCTTTTTCGATGAGATATGCTTTGCCTTCTCCGCTTCCGGGAACCTTGAATCCCTTCTCGGTAAGGAGAAGTACGATTCTCTCAAATCCGATGGAGAATCCGCATGCGGGAACGCTCTGTCCCGTAAACTTGCCTACCATCTCGTCGTATCTTCCGCCGCCTCCGCAGCTTCCGCCGAACTCAGGGATAGCTATTTCAAAAATAGTACCGGTGTAATATGACATTCCTCTTACGAGAGTAGGATCGAATACCATCTTGAAATCTGCCTGCTTGGAGCTTTCTACCGCAGTGATTATCTCTTCCAGATTGGTAACGGGATCCTTGGCAAGCTCTTCACCTACGGTATCCATGATGCTTCCAAGTGATGCCTCGCCGTTAACGGCTTTGTTCAGAAGATCTGCGTACTTTTCAACGGTCTCAGCAGCATATCCGTTCTCAAGAAGCTCTGCCTTAACTCCGTCGATTCCGATCTTATCCATCTTATCTATGGTGATGAAAACCGAATCATAATCGCTTTCCGCAAAGCCGGCCCACTGAGCCATAGCCTTAAGAAGTCTTCTGTCATTTATCCTGATCTCGAATCCCTTGAAATCAAGTTTTCCGAGAGTGGTTGTCGTAGCGAGGATAAGCTCGATCTCAGCCAGATTATCAGCTTCACCTAAGATATCGATGTCACACTGCATGAACTGTCTGTAACGGCCTCTCTGGGGACGATCTGCTCTCCATACATTTCCCATCTGAAGTGCCTTGAAAGGAGCGGGAAGAACAGATGAATTGTTGGAATAATACCTAACGAGAGGAACCGTCAGATCGTAGCGGAGTCCCGAATCAACCAGATCATCCTGAGTCTGTGCGGTCTCAAGATTAAGCTTCTCACCTCTCTTAAGAATCCTGAAGATGAGCTTTTCGTTATCTCCACCCGACTTGGAAGTCAGATTCTCGATGGTTTCAACGCAAGGAGTTTCAATTCTGGTAAATCCGAATCCCGCATAGGTTTCGCTTATCACCTTCTGTACGTACTCCCTGATGGCCATCTCCTCGGGAAGTATATCTTTCATACCCGTAACGGGCTTTTTGTTAAGTGCCATAGCAGTCCTCTTCTTCTAAACAAACGAAATAATACCGGAAGATCCTTTTCTTCCGGATAATCCTTAAAATATTAGCATAAAATCAGCATTCATGCAATGAAAACGGGGTTTTAAACGTCGCAGATAAAGGAATACAGAATCACTGCCGGAACGGCAAATCCGATGGCTGCCAGAATATCCGTAAGCCAGTTGACTCCGCTTACGGTTCTTAAGACCACTCCAAGCACCAGTATGGCTATGCATACTATGCGGAGGGCAAGAACAAGCTTTTTCTTTTCTTCCAGAAAATAGCCTATGAGATAGATGGAGCTGCACATGGAAACGATGATCAGAAATGTATTCCCGCAGGGAAAAGAAACCACAAGTGCACTCGCGGGATGAACAGAAACAGGGGCATAACTTACAGACAGCCCCAGAACCACTCTCCAGACTATAAGTGCGAGAACATAAAGTAGAAATGTGGCAAAGATGCTCTTGTCCACATCATTGATATCACGATACTTGATAAGATCCTTAACCCCGAGAGCCATCCAGAACAGACAGGCAAGAATCGAGATTGCGCCCAGAACTTCCGTGAAAATATAAAGAGACCTGAAATATCCTCCCGCCCGGTCATAACCGAATAAACCTCTGAAAGCATTGTTCAGAGCATGCAGATTGATACTCCCCAGATCTCCTATGGGGACCCCCGCTTCATACTTAAGGGCGATAACAAGTATCACCGCATAAAGGAAGCACCATATGCAAATTATCCATTTAGCAGATTTTGACATAATTCGGTTATCATTTTACCCCTCCTCACTTTTTAATGTCAAAACGAAAAAATAACTGAAACGCCCACTGTTTCTATTGATATAACGCCTGTAAAAACATAAAATAGTCAGTGAGGCAAACATCACCCAAAAGCCACAGGAGATGCAAATGGAAAAACTGATTTACGGAAATACTGATCTTTATTATGCTGCACTGGAAGAAGGGGATGTATGTCCTAACTGCGGAAAAGAGCTTACTCCCATACCCTTTTTCGGAGGTGATTATTCCTGTGTTCATAAAAAACTCGAACGCAGCGTGATGGATGACAAGAAAATAGAGACCAAAGAATATGGAGACTGGGTCAAATGCTGGGGAGGTTATTGTTCCCATTGTGCCGAAAGATATCAAAACGACTCCGGCAGAAAACTGGATGAAGTGATAAGAAGCGTAAGGATGCTTTCACTGTTTATCGGCATGGCAGTTTTAGGATTTGTCGGGGCTGCTCTCTCGGATGCCCTTCCGTTTCAGCTTCTGTTTTTTGTGGGATTGTGCGGACTTATGCCATATACGATCATCACAATAGGAAACGTTGTGGGTTACAAATCCCGAAAAGCGTATGTAGAGCCTACCGCAGAGGAGCTTGAAGCTAACCTCATTGAGGCATGCAACAGCAGATATAACCGCGGAGCGTTAATGGGACTTATCGGAAAGGATATGTTTTTCGCACCTGAAGCGGTGCTGAAAGAAGAAGAAAAAGGGGCGTAAACCGCCCCTTTTTTAATTCCCGTTTAATCTGCCCATAAATGCCTTAAGTCTCTCATCATCTGATGCGAAAAGTTCATCAGGCAAGCCCTGGGCGCGGATAACTCCGTTTTCCATGAAGATAATGCGATCCGAGACTTCTTTAGCAAAGCTCATCTCGTGCGTGACTATGATCATGGTCATATGTAATGCGGCAAGGTCCCTGATAACCTTGAGAACTTCTCCGGTAAGTTCGGGATCAAGTGCCGATGTGGGTTCATCGAAAAATAAAACCTTAGGTTCCAGAGCCAAAGCCCTTGCTATGGATACTCTCTGTTGCTGACCGCCCGAAAGCTGACAGGGATAACTTTTAGCTTTATCGGAAAGCCCCAGCTTTTCAAGGCATTCAAGAGCCTTCTTCTCAGCTTCTTCCTTACTCTTTCCCGCAATCATCTGAGGTTCGACTACATTTTTCAAAACCGTATAATGGGGAAAAAGATTGAAATTCTGGAACACAAGTCCGAAGGTTTTTCTGATCTCTTTTAATTCCTGATGAGAAGCATAGACGACTTTACCGTCTTCTTCCTTAGCAGCCGTTTTGCCCGCATAAGACAGTGAACCGCCGTCCATGGTCTCAAGCATGCAGGCACATCTTAAGAAAGTTGATTTCCCCGAACCGGATGGACCGATTACGGATACAACTTCACCCTGATTAACGGACAACGAGATACCTTTCAGTATCTCCTCTCCGTCAAATTTCTTTCTGCAATTTTCAACTCTCAGAAGCTCCATGCTTTATTCCTTGAATGAAACAGTGGAACCGTCCCCCTGTTTCCTCTAAATCTTGTAATAATCGTATTTCTTTTCAACTTTCTTACATACGATCGCAACGATGAAGTTGAAAATATAATAGAAAACTCCGGCAACCATAAGCGGCATCAAACTTGCTTCCTTGGCAGCGATCTGCTTTGCCATGGTAAACATCTCCGCAGTCGCTATCGCAAAAGAAAGAGATGTGTCCTTGACCAGCGTAATGATCTCGTTGGTCATTGCGGGAAGTACTCTTTTGAACATCTGAGGCATTACGATCCTTATAAAAGTCTGAGAAGGTGAATAGCCCAGTATCTGAGCTGCCTCATACTGACCCTTGGGGATGGACTGGATTCCGGATCTGTAGATCTCAGCAAAATAAGCCGCATAATTAAGTGAGAATGCAATTATGACGGCAACAAAACGATACCCTGCCGTGACATTTAATCCGAATCCGTAATAGGGAAGGAAATAAATAACGATGATCTGAAGCATAAGAGGCGTTCCCCTCATCACGGAAATATATATTCCGGAAATAGCGGAAAGTACCTTATTCTTACTCATCCTGGCAAGAGTTATAGGCAAACCGAGCGGTATGGAAAAGAGAAGTGTCAAAAGGAAGATTGACACCGTAACTCCCATACCGCTCATAAGTTTTAAAAAGATAACATCTAACGACATGTATTATTTTCCGAGACAAACAGATTCAGGGATACCGAAATCAGCGTACTTGTCAGCAATCTGAGCAAGTGTTCCGTCAGCAGCCATCTCCTCGAGTGTCTTCTGAACCTTGTCTCTGAGCTCAGTATTTCCAAGCTTGAATCCTACACCGTACTGCTCGGTTGCAAGCTGCTCATCTAAGATCACGAAGCCGCCGTCAGTCTGTCCGAGAAGGTAATTTGCAACACCGATATCAATGCAGATTGCATCAAGAACACCCTGCTTAAGATCAAGGTAAGCGGTGTTGTAATCGCCGTACTGGGTAAGGCTTGCGAAAGTAGAAGCAAGGGTTGAGGAATCAGATTCAAGAGCCGCAAGTGCGGATGAATCCTTCTGAACTCCTACGTTCTTGTCTGCAAGATCTGCAAGTGCGGAAATTCCGCTTCCCTCTGCCACGATAACTACCTGGCTGTTATCTACATAAGGATCGGTAAAGGTGTACTGATCTTCACGTCCGTTAATGGTAAAACCGTTCCAGATGCAGTCGATGGTTCCGGAATTAAGCTCTGCATCCTTGGCATCCCAGTCAATGGGCTGCTTTACGAGAGTCCATCCGTTACGGTTGCAAACTTCCTCTGCAAGCTCAAGGTCGAATCCGGTATATTCGCCGTTGTCGTCCATGTAGCCGTAAGGAGGGAATTCCGCATCAAATCCTACGGTAAAGGTTGACTCATGAATGGGGCCGCAAGCAGTGATAAAACCTGCGGTAAGAACGCCGCACATGAGAGTTGCCAAAATCTTACTCTTTTTCATAATAAAAACTCCTCAAAATCAAATTACTTTAATAAATTAAAGTGATAAAATCTTTAAAATATTAGCACAGATATTTTCTTCTTGCAATTAGAGACACCGAATTTGAGCTTATTCTTAACTTGAAAGGCAAAAAGCGCTATAATAATAATGGCGTTTTTCAAATCGGGAGGATTTGTCATGGCTAAAAATCTGGAAGAATTCACTTTGCAGGATGCGGCTTCTTTTATAGAAAACGGGATTGACGTGATCGCGGTCGTTGATTCTGATGCCGACACCTACAAAGCCCTTACCAAAAAGGGTATGTTTGTGGACTTCATGGAAGATACCGGCAGCTATAAAGAGCTGACCCAAAAACTCTGGTTCCATCTGAAAAACGAACAGGATAAAGAAGTTACCGAAGATTATCAGGTATTCATCCCCAGGATAGGCAAATTCAAAGGAAAGTACAGCAGAAGGCTTAAGCTGTTCAAAGACGGCACTCCTCATTCCGTCCAGATGACAATTACGCCTTATGTGGATGATTACTATTTACTTATCCTATACGAACTGGACTCCAGCGATTATATGCAGGAGTTTTTGACCAAGGAAAAGGTCACCACCATCCAGAACACATATCTCTTCTCCATGTACATCGATCTGTTCAAGGATTCAACATCCAGCATCAGCATCACGGAAGTATCCGACGATACCATGGATGTTGAGATCAAGTATTCCCAGTGGAGAATGATGATCGTCAATATGATCTGGCCCGACGATAAGGATACCTTCCTCGAAAGAACAGATCCCGAATATCTGAAGACTCATCTCGAGCCCGGCAGCACGTCTTCTTTTGACTGCCTGATGAAGAACCTCGAAGGCATATATATCTGGGTAAAGCTCATCTTCTCCCGTGCCGAGACCAATAACAAAGAAGATTACCGTTACGTATTCATGGTTCAGGACATCCATGAAAATTCCGTACAGCTCATGTCCACACTTAAGAAGTACGAAGAGCTGGCCTCCAAGGATACCTTAACTGATATCTTTAACCACGGAAGAATCGAGACCGAGATTCATAACGCCATTGAAATAGTCGGAAGAACCGACAGAAAAGTATCGATGATGATGTTCGACATCGACTTCTTTAAGAGTGTTAACGATCAGTACGGGCATGCTGTAGGCGATATGACACTTAAGCATTTCGCATACATGATCAAAGAATACTTCGCCAAAAAGAATGCAGTTATCGGAAGATGGGGCGGTGAGGAATTTACCGCAGTCTGCTATGATACCGGCGTGGAAGAGGCTCGTCAGTTTGCCGAAGAGATACGTTCCAAAGTATCCGAAGAAGAATTTAATGTTGCGGGAAATATTACCGTAAGTATCGGTGTCACACAGATCATCAACGGTGATGAATTCGAAGCAGCTTTCGACAGAATGGACAAAGCCCTTTATCAGGCCAAAGAATCCGGCAGAAACTGCATCAGGATCTTATAATGTTTGCATTATAAAACGAGGGAATATGTCCCCTCGTTTTTTATTTGAATAATTCTTTTTTCCTGTCTATAAGTTCGGGAAGACGGTTAATGTAATCTCCCACTTCTTTAAAGTTCTCACATCTGGAAATATCCATATGGAGGGCATCTCCTGATCTTATGAGTTCTCCGAGATTCATATCCTTTGCAGCCTTGTCCGAAACAGCACCGGAAGCCGGAACAACTTTCTTACTGATGGTTCCTGCACCGAATCCGAGAATACTCTGAACCTCTTCCATCATAACAACGTTGTAGAGACATTCTTTGCCGGGAAGTGCATATCCGATATTTTCAAAACCTCCGGACATATCCTTCTGCCTGTAGAGATAATAAGGTTCAAGGCCGATGGAGGATGCGCAGTTTCTAGCAAGGGCCTGTATCTCATCCGTATTGGTAAATGCGGAGTGACCGTTCTTCTCAATCCATTCGCCAAGGAAGGATGCTCTCTTAAGAGCAAGTGAATGTACCGTTAGTGAATTAGGCTTCAGCTTTTCTATAACCTCACAGGTATATCTGACTTCATCAACATCTTCACCGGGAAGTCCCAATATTATATCCATGTTGATATTGTCGAAGCCCAGTTCCCTGGCAAGCTTAAAGCTTTCTATGGTCTCGGCTGCCGTGGCTTTTCTTCCGATCAGATCAAGAGTCTTCTGGTTAAAAGTCTGGGGATTAACGGATATTCTGGATATGCCGTGCTTTTTTAATACCTTTAATTTATCCTCGGTTATGGAATCCGCTCTTCCCGCTTCTACCGTAAATTCAATTGACGGTCCCGTAAAAAAGACATCTTCCGCCGTCGAGATTATTCTGTCCAGCTGCGCAGCGTTAAGCGCGGTGGGAGTTCCTCCGCCCATATATACACTGTCGGGGGCGGTTCCGTGAAATATTCCGGAGCATGCTTTCATCTCTTCCACAAGAGCTTTTACATACTCATCACCGCCGTCTTTAAATGCCGCCAGGGGATATGCGGTAAAGGAACAATACAGACATCTGCTGGGACAAAAAGGAATACCGATATATACGGAATACCCGCCTGCATATCCTCTCCTGTCTCCGGCGCATACGCTCTCCCTGTGCTCACAACCGCTTAGGACGTTCAGCTCAGACCTTGCAATATCCCAGGACATGTTCGCTTTTTCGTCTGTTACCAGATACTCGGAGCTATAATATTCGTCCGATTCGGATTTGCCTCTTCCCGCAAGTGCAGCAATAAACGCAGGCTTTGTAGGTCTTACTCCGTTCATCATTCCCCAGGGAAGGTCACAGCCTGTATCTTCTTTGAATACGGAATACAGCTTTCTGCACAGTTCCTTTTTATATGCGGTGAAATCATCCGCAGACGAGGTTACCGGAGCAAACTCAAAGGAAGTTCCCTTAAAAGAAACCTGAGCCCTGCCGTCATCCGAAACCTTAACAGAGAAAAAGTATCCTGCCTTTTCGGCTTCCGCTTTTACATCTTCCCTGCTCTCCGGTACAACAGGCTTAATATCAAGTTTTGCATAAAAGGACCGGAGAAGTGCCAGAACATCCATCAAAAACTTCTCCGGTTCAATATATACGTAAGTGTTATTCATATATTACTATCGAATTCTTCCGCCGCACCACTGGCAATTGGTTCCCCAGTTTCTGAATAAGTATTTTCCACAGTGCGGACAATTGTTTACCTTCATAAC
>JAEEGK010031027.1_pt1 | contig 10554 bp, 4 predicted proteins | sample 8958771 | NCBI WGS metagenome assembly JAEEGK01 (sample SAMN16246547, study PRJNA631951) | gut metagenome | biome: gut microbiome; feature: rumen; material: SC-attached | host: Bos | place: Iran: Karaj | collected 2018-10 | reverse complement strand
TATTTTACAACATTGTAATTGGTTTGCTTTTTTAAACTATTTTAAGTGATATGTTAATTAGAGAAATAATATTTTATACCTTTTTTATTTTTTATTTATTTCCCACAATTTATTTTCCAAAATTAATTATTATTATTTTTTTAATTAAAAATTAATTTATAATACCATTTTTTAATATTTTACAAATAATGTATTTAAAGAATTTAAAGAAAAACAATTATAAAACATATCTTCCATTTTAATAATATTATTGAGTAAAATCAAAACCTAAACAAGGAAAAAATCTATGAAAAAATTAAAATATAATTTAGGATAAAAAATTGAATATAATTACAAAACAAAAATAAATACTTTCAAAACATTCTAAAAAAAATCAAAAAAGATTTAAAATTCTTTTATTTTAAACCACATATTGATTCTTTATTAATGTTTTTAATCTTATTATTTCCAATTATTATTTAAAAATATGATTTTATATAATTTTTTTTATATAATATGTTCTTCTTAAATTTACGTTAAATACTCTTTAAGTTGATTTTTATTTTTTTATTGATTCTTTTTGTTTTTTTCAGTCTTTAAAATATTTATTTCACAAAGGAATACAAAATTTTTATTCTAATATGAAAAAAGGAATTTATTTAAGAAATTCATCAATTTAAAGGAAATTGATATTAATGTACATTTTTATTTTATATTGTTTTTTTATTTTTTTATTATAAATTTAATTTATGAATTGTTTATATAAAAGAAATAAATTTCCAAATTTTTCTTATTCTAATGATTATTCTAACAATGAATTCGAAAATTATTCTCCTATTATAAAGAGTCATCGTTTATTAAATTCGGTTAAAAAACTAAAGATACATAAGAAAGGAAAAAGTTTAGAATTAAATTGTTTTCACAAAAGTTTAATTAAGAATAAAATAGAACATTTAAAAAGTTATTCTTCTACTGAAAATAGTCAAAATTCAGAAAGATATAAAATTCTTCCTACTTTTACTTCTAAAAATTTTCATTCTAATAAAGAATTAAATTCTGAAATAGACAATCAAATAGGAATATTATCTTTTTCTAGTCCAAGAGCTTTTTCTTTAAAATCTTTAGTAAAATCTAATTCAAAGAAAAAAAAACAAAATAATGAATTTAGGAATTCAGTATCTCCTGATAAAAAAAAAGGTTATTTTTTAACAGATTATAATAGTAGTAATTATAATAATTCTTTAAACATTTGTGGTTATAATAATGGAAAATCTCTTTTAGATTTTAATAATAAATCTAAGCAAATAAGATATGATAAAATAAAATTAAATTTAAAAAAAATCGAAATTGGAAAAACAAAAGAATCAAATGATAATAAAAAAGATTTATTAAAATTAAAAGAATATAATTTTATTCAAACCAAAAATTTATATAATATATTTCAAGACAATAATGATAAATATTATAAATATCTTGAAAATCAAATAAAAATTGAAAAAGATACAAGAGATATATTAATAGAAAAAACAGTTCAATTAAGAACAGATATATTTTATTTAAAACACAAATTAGGAAAATTAAAAAATTTTGTTGAACATAATATCAACAATAAATTATTTCTTTTATGTGTTAAAAACCATACAAATATATTAAAGAATTTTCCTTTAGAAGATCAAAATGATTATAATGCTGATCAAAAATTATTAGATATCCTTGATTCAATTGTTTCTCAAAAGAAATTTAAATCTAAAAAATATTCTGTTTCTTTTTTAATAACTGGAATAGATAATATTTATGATGAAGATGAAAAGTTACTTGGTGTAATTTCTCAACAAAAACCAATTTTTAATTCCGTTGAATTATTCAAACAAAATTTAGATATTATTTCAACAAATATTAAAAATTCATTAATTAAATATAATGAATTACAAGATGAAATTAATTTATTAAGAGAAGAATTGTCTTCAAAAATAAAAGAAAGTATTTTATTTGAAGAAAAAAATAAAAAATTTATTGAAAACTATAATTTTCATTTAAGAAAAATTAAGCAAAAAGAAATTGAATATAAATCTTTATTAAATATTAAAAAACATAGTTTTAAAAAAATAGGAGAAAAAATAAGTATTAAAGTAGAAAAAAAAATAACTGAAATATATAAATATATTAAATTAAAAACTAATTTAATTCCTATTTCTATAAAAAAAGAAGATGAAGAAATTAATTCAATAGAAAGATTAAAATCTATTGAATTTGCTTTTCTTTCTTTATTATCATTTGTTCAAAAATTAAAAAAAGAAAATAATCAAGATTACATTAATCTTCAAAAAGAAATTGATGAAAATCGTAAAATAAGACATAATGAAATTCAAAAAGAATTAATAAAGAAACAATATGAAGAAAAAGTCAAAAGAGTTTTATTAAAAAACAAAAAGCTTATATTTAAACCTTTAAGAAAAGTTCCTAATAATTATAAATATAAATAAATAAGTATTAGATTATTTATTTTCCAAAGGTTTATATTATATATAAACAATATAAATAATATTTTATATTTTTTAAAATTCTTATATTTTTTTTAAATGGAATACACAAAAGAAAAAAGAAAAACAATTGAAAGATACGAAGAAGATGAAGATACTAATTTTTCTTTTAAAAATAAAACAAAAGAAATAAAAAACTATAATATAAATTTCTTAGATAATAAATGGGAAACAATTGAATTAAATTTAAGAAATAATAAGAATAATAATATATTTAATAAAGAAGGACAAAATTATTCTAAAGGATTTTCATTAATAAAGCAAATAGAATGGGATGATTTTGATGAAGAAGAAACAGAAAAAAACACAAATTCTTTTTTAAATAAAATAGATGAATTAAATTTAGGTTATAAATTAAAAAGTATTATTCATCCTATAGATAATTCTTTTGAAGAATACACAAATAAAAAAATTCAAGAACTTGAAAATTTAAAAAGCAAAATAACAACAAAAAAAGAAGAAAATGAAGAATTAAATTTTAAAGATATTATTAATTCTAACAGTTTAATTAATCAAAATACATTTAGTGATATACCTAATTATATTGATTTTTCAATAATAAAAGAAAAAAATAATTGTAATTTAATAAATAATAATAATCCTTCAAAGAAAGTAAAAAGTTTCTTAATTAATGAAGAAGAAAAAAATAATAAAAATAATTTAAATAAGATAAATAAATATATTGAAATATTAAAAAAGAATTCAAAAGAAAATAATGAAATAATTGAAAATAACAAAAATATAAATGAAAAATTATTAACTATATATAATATTATATTACCAAAGCCAAAACATTATGAAACTGAAAAGCATTCAACAATAAATACAAATAATGAAAATGATGAAAATACAAAAAAATCAAAAGATTATTTTGAGCAAATTTTTGAAAAAACAAATCACGGAAAAATTAAAAATCTTCCTTTAAAAAAAAGGTCAAAATCATCTAAAAATGTTTCTTTTTTAAAAACTGAAGAAAATGATAAAAGAAATAAAAAAGATTTAGATATTCTTTTAACACAAAACAAACAAAAGAAAAATATTAATACTATTCCAAATAAAAATCCTAAAAATAAAACTTTAATAAGATACCAAAAAAATATTTTGCCAGATCAAAATTTAAAAATAGGAAATTCAAATAAAGAAGTTATGAAAAAAATAGGAGAAAATAAAAGATTATTGAAAATTCTTTTTCCAAATAATACTTATTCATAAAATATTTTTAAATAAAATAAAAAATATAAATATGATTAAAAATATGTATTTAATATTTAAATTTTATTTTAATTAATAAAGACAAATAAATTTGAATATTTTGATTACTAGTTAATTATTTTTGAGTTATTTTCTTCTAAAGGTTTGAATTTCATAAGGTTAAATTAATTGTTATTAAAATAAAAATTATTTATGATAAAAAAATAAAATAATTAATCATAATAAAAAAACAAACATAAACCCAAATATATAAAAAGCTTTAAAAACCCTTTTCCCAAAAAAAAAATTAAAAAAAAAAATAATATATTAAATCAATAACTTAAACAAACCTTAAAAAAAAATAAAAAAAAATGACAAACATCTACAACAAAATATTAACACGTCCAAACGGGACATTAATAGACAACTGGTTTGAAGAAGACGAACTTCGTCGTACAACAGGTACAACACGTTCAATTCGTGGATTTAACTATGGTAAAATAACATTTGATCCAGAAGGGAGTCATGTATCACATGAGCCTCGAGACAACACATTTTTAAGAGTAATAGGAGAGAAAGATGCAGATAAAACATATCAAACATCCAATTCACATTATGGAGAAGTGAAAATAAACATTCCAAAATCAAATAAACCTCCTTTAGATGAAAGAAAACAATTAGCGTTTTTAAATGATTATCTTGCTAAATCAGCAGATAAAACTAAGAAAAAAATTATTATTCAAAATAATGAATATGAATATTTAGAACATGCTAAAGTTCCAAAAGCTGAACATAATTATGTTGGTGTTAGACATCAATATACTCAAGATTATTTAAAAGTTCCTTGGGAAAAAGCAGTAAAATTAATTCCCATTGAAAAATTAAAAAAAATGGGAGCTGCTGCTGAAGAAGCTTCTAAATTAGTTGGAAATAATAATAATGGAGAAGAAGCAAAAAAAAGTAGTGAAGTTAGTAAAAATGGAGAAACACCTGAAAAGTTTTGGTTAAATAATATTAATTCTGGTAATGTTTATAGAAGCTTTATTAAAGGAGATAATCCTTGGAAAAAATCTAGTGCTTTTACTCAATTATTAAAAAATACTAAAGGTGCTTTTCAATATTATCAAAATGCTTATGATAATCCTTATGGAAATGGTTATGAAAAAAAACCTGAAGTTAAAGAGATTAAAGAAGAAAAAACTGAAGATAAAATTGTTGAAGATTATAACCCTGAAAATCAATATTATTCTATGAATTATGGTGTTACTAATTTAGATGAAATTGATGATACTTTATATGGTCAAATTAAAAAAAAAGGTTGGTTAGGTTTAAGAATGTTAAAAAGAAACTTTAATATATTATCTAAAAGCTTTATGGTATCAAGTATGGAATTTAAAAATTTATGTTCAAGAGCAGGATATCCAATTAATAATAATGAAGTAGTAAATATATTTAAAAAATATGATAGAGTAAGAGCAAATATAATAAATTATATTGAAGTATTAAATGATTTTAGAAGTATTAATGAAAATAGAATAAAACAAATTGAAAGTTTTAATAATCAAATAAAAGCTCCTGGATGTTCTTTTGTATCTTTTAATGTTATTGAAAGTATGACTGATATGAATTTTCATCCTGATGTTACTCACTTTTTAAGAAGTGTTCCTCAATGCCAAAAGGATTATTGTATTGCTTGGGATGATTTAAGAAATAAAGATATTATTACTGATTTTGCTTTCCAACAATTCTTTCATGATGTATCTTCTTGTGTTGAAAATGATAATGATTTTACTCAAATTTTAAAAAGTCTTGGGTATAAGTAAACATTTATGTTTTTTTCCATTGTTTTTTTGGATTTTTTATTTCACTTTTTTGGGAATTTAAATTAAATAATACCTTTAAAATGGAATTTTTAGTTTAAAATTTTAAAAAGATCTTTTATTTTTTATATTGTTTTTAAAATTTATAAAATTTTAATTAAATAATTGAAATTCTTATATTCCAATAAACAAATATCAAAAACAGAATTAAAAGTAAAACATAAAAGAAAAATTAGAAGAATAATTATTTAGATAAAATCCTATACATAATTACAAAAAATATTCGAAACCAAATTAACAAAATATAAATAATAATTCAAACAAATCTTTTAGCTTATATTCTTACTTAATATAATATTAGAGAGTTTCTTAAAAAATTATCCATTATTAGCTTAATTTAAAAATTAAGGATGAAACAATTCTTATTTTTTAATTTCATATTGTTACATTTATAATGTTTTAATAGTTCAAAAATATTATTCTTACTTTATATCATATAATAATATAAATAAATAAAATAGGGTATTTATAATATTTAATTTTCTTTGAAAAAATCATTGACTATTTTTTCTATTTTTTCTATTATTTCGTTTCTTTGAGATAAATTAGTTATTGGAATTAATTGTCTTAATAAATTTAAAAAGTTATCTTCTTCTTTCCCAATAGTAATTTTATTTTTTTCAAGAAAATCTATAATTTTATTTACTTTCTCAACAAATTTATTATTTAATTTTTCTTTTAAAGTTTCAACACTTTCATTCATACTATAATATCCTTCTTGTTCATTAATAGTATTTTTTTGTTCGTCTCCTTTAAAAGTATTTTTATTTAATAATAAATTTCTTCCGAATGATTGAATTAATGAATTATTAATATGACTATTAACACCACTATTATTTTTATTAGAACTTTTAGTTTTTGGAGTTTCTACTACAGTATTTTGTTTTTTACATTCAGTAATATCTTTATTCGCAGAAGAATTTGATATTTTTTCATCATCAATATTTGAAGAATCAACAACTGAGGAAGAACTTTCTTTTGATTTTGAAGAAGAAGAAGAAGAAGAAGAGGAAGAAGAAGAAGAAGAACTTGAACTTTCAGAATTTTCTTCTTTAATACTTATTTTTTCTTCATTTTCAGATTTCTTTATTTCTTCTTCTTTTTCATTTTCATTTTCTTCAGAAGATTCTAATAAATCTTCATAGCTTTCTTCCATTTCGTCAACTTGAATTTCATTATTTTTATTTATTCCTCTTATTTCATCTTCTATTTTTTGAATTTCTTCCATTCTTTTTATCATTTTTGCTTTTTCCTCTGAAAATCTTAAATATTTTAATAATGATTGTTGTAAAAATGATTCTATATAATCTTTAAAATTTACTGATAATCTTAAAAAATCATTTTTTTTTAAAACAAATAATTCACAATTTCTTGATTTTACTTTAATATTATGTGTTAATTTCTCATTTAAACACATTTCAATTTCACCGAAATTTCTATATTTCTTAATTTCTTTTAATTCTTTTTCTTTATATTCTTTAGATAAACATAATATTATAGTTCCTTTAATAATAAAATACATTTCATCAATAATATCATTACATTTATATAAATAATCATTTTGAGAAAACTTAACACTTTTCAACAAAGGAGTAACATAAGCAATAAAATCATTTTGTTGATCTTTAAAAAAATAAATTTTTTGAATAATACTATCATGCATAATTTGACTTAATTCCAATCTTAATTTATTAGGAAGTTCTTGTAAAAAATCCATTTTATCTTTTTGATTTCTAGATAAATCATATTTAATCACTTTTCTAACTTTATCAAAAATTTCTTGATCTAAATTAAACTCTCTTTTAATACTGGATAAAATTTGTAATTTTTGATTCATTTCAGCAGTTTTATCATCAAGAGTACTAACAATAGAACTTAAAGAACCTATAGCAAAAGAATACATAATAACACCAAAACTCATTAAAAATAAATTATATACTCTTTCAATATTAGTTCCAGCATTAATATCACCATAACCAACTGTTGTTACTGTAGTTAATGTCCAATAAAAGGATATAGTATATAATTCTAATTTTGATGAATCTATAAATCCTAAACGAGTTACCCAACATTGAGGCTCAAAATCTTGAATTTTTGCTACATAATACCATAAACATGCTGCTAAATGATTTAATAAGAGAAATGCTACTATGAAATATATTAATCTTTCTACATTTACATTTATTTTAAAAATATCTAAAAAAAAACGAGTTACTTTATTTGTATTTTTTATTTTCAGTAAACGTACTATTCTAATTAATTTAAATAAATGAATTAATGAATATATTCTTGGTAAACGAATTACTCTTGCTATTATACTATATTTATTATATTCGTCATGAGTTATTAAATTAAAGGGAAAAGCAGAAATAAAATCTATTAAAAACCAACTTGTTAAATATTGTTTTATTATTTTTTTATTATTTTTTACTACATTATCTTCATCATCAATATATGCTGAAAAAAATTGAAGTATTATATCAATAGTTAAAATTATACAAGAGAAAAGCTCAAAGATTTTATCAAATGAAGAAGCTTTATCATTAAATGCAATTTGATAAACTCCTACAATTGAACTATACATTATTATTAAAGATATGATTAAATTAAATAAATTTTTATATATATTTTCTGGTAAAATTATCCAATTTTGTTCAATATCATTATCAGAATCTTCTTCTTCTGTATCTGAATCACAAATTTTTTCTAATTTTCTTATTGATCTCCCTTCTTCAATATCAATTATTTTTTTTAAAGAATTTGTTTGACTAAAAGTAAAATTTGATTTGGCTTTTGTTTCAGTTTGATTTTTTCTAGGAGATATATGGTTTCCTTGTTTTTCTAATTCTTGAGATTTTTGTAATATAGGAAATTGATTTAAAGTTAGTTTATTATTTATTACACTGTTATGTTGAGGTTTGTTAAGAGAAGCGAAAAGATTTGGTGCATTTAAAAATAAATTATTAGAATCATCTATTTTACTAAAAGATAATTTACTTGAATTATCTAAAAGTATATGCCTTTTACTTGATCTATTAGCCAAAGAATTGACAGAAAGCAATTTATTATTAAACGATTCTTCTTTATCATATTCATTATTCATTTGATAATTTTAAAATCATATAATAATAAAAAATAAAAAAATCATTAAAAAACAATAATATTTAAAGTTCACAAAATCCTCAATAAATGGGGTCTAATATTCTAATAATAAAAATTACAAATCAATTTATATAAAAATCATTATACAATAAAAATATAAATAAAAAAAAATGATAGATAAAAAGCAATTAATAAAAGAAAGAAAGTAAATATTAGAGGTATATGAACAGATAAGAATATAGAAGTAATAAATTAATATCTAAAAAAATATCAATAAAAAGTTATAATATATACATAAATTGATTCTCTATGGAATAGTATTATTAAGTTTTATGAAAAATAACTTTATAGCATATAAAAAGATAATAACTTCCAAATTAAAATATGTGAATTTCAGCTTTTTTGTTGAATAAAATAATATATCAAAAAACTGTTTAACTTAGGGAATTGCCTTAAATCAATATATTTTAATTAAAAAATGAATTAGAAGAAAAAAAAGTCAAAAGCTCAGAAAAGGAAAATTTATAAGATTAGAATATACATATGACTTGTATAAATTACCAGAATTAATATAATCAAAATATAATAAAATTTAATAAATATTTAAATTATAGGGTATAATAAAAACATAAAAAATTGGAAATAAATTACTTCTTGTTTTTTTTCTTGAAAGAAATATTTTCAGATATTAATATATTACATTTTTAAAAAATTTTAAAAAATTATTTTTTTTAATTTTTTAAATTTATTTGATTTTGCATATTTTTTATTTAAAAATAAATTTTTCCTGATAAACATTAAATTAATAATATGGGATGTCTATTATGTGATTGTAACACTGAAAAAAATAATAAAAAAAATTAAATGATAAAATAGATTTATCAATATTAAATTGTAATAGACTATCAACAAATGAATCCTTTTCTTAAAGAAAATCCAATAAACCAGAAATTAATAATCATGAATTTATTATTATTATAATAAGGATTTTAAATGAATTCTAATTTTAATATATTGATTTATTAATGATATCCTATAAAAAAATAGTAATATGAAAATTGATTATAAACTAATTAAACATTTATTTATTTAACAAATCAAAAGGTTAAATAAAAGAATTAAATAAAATAATATTGAAAATGAATATAAATTAATATTATTTGGAAGTTTTTATTTTTATCTCTTTTTGATTTAAATATAATGTTTATTTTAATTCTTTTTTATTTATTGCTAATTAATTTAAAATACCTTCTATTGAAGGATTTTTTCATAATTAATAATTATTATAATATAAAAAGTGTATAATAGTAATTTTAATGAAAATGATATTATTTTTATTTTAATAATTTCTTTATTTTAGGATTTAAAAATTGATTTTTTTGATTTATTTTAGAAGAATTTAAATTATTTGTATTTTTTTGTCTATTAGAATTCAAAAAAGAAGTATGTTGTTCATTATTAGAATTATTACTTGAATTAATAATACTACTTCCTGCATTTATTAAAGTTTTCGTTCTTTCACTTTTATTCATAGAATTATATTTTTGATAAGCTGTTATTTCTTTTTTTAGGCTTTTTGATGAATTATTATATTTTAAATTTTTTATATTTGTTAATGATTTATATATTTTTGTTTTATAAATTCCTAATTTTGATTTTCCTAATTTATTTAATAAATTAAAAGAATTTTTTTTTTTATTTCTCAAATCATATTTTTGTTTAGTTTCTTTCTTTTCTTCTTCTTTCTTTTCTTCTTCTTTATTTTCTTCTTCTTTATTTTCTTCTTCTTTATTTTCTTCTTCTTTTTTTTTTTCTTTTTTTTTTTTTTTTTTTTTTTTTTTTTTTTTTTTTTTTTTTTTTTT
>JAEEGK010031026.1_pt1 | contig 10554 bp, 7 predicted proteins | sample 8958771 | NCBI WGS metagenome assembly JAEEGK01 (sample SAMN16246547, study PRJNA631951) | gut metagenome | biome: gut microbiome; feature: rumen; material: SC-attached | host: Bos | place: Iran: Karaj | collected 2018-10 | reverse complement strand
TAACAATACTAATATGTTTCGTACTTGAAGTTTCATAACTTTCTGAATGTTAGTTGGTTCGTGGTACTTGGTTGTTAAACATTTTGCTTATCTTCAAGCATACGATGAAGTACAGAATACCCCATATTAGGTCGCCAGTCATTCCTGTTGCGGCGTAGTTAATGCGCTTGATTGTTGCGAAACTATACCATAACGCATCCGTGAAGGAATAAACAGTGTTGAATATGCCGAGAGGTATGTACATAATGCCAAAGGCGAGTATCCAACCCGCGATGTTTCTGATTGTTCCTTGGCAGACGGCTCTCACTTTCAATGCCAATACTATCATCAAGACACCTTCTATTATATAAATGTAACCCGAAAGTAGTATGCCCAATTCCCATGCGCTCGTCAATATGCTCTTCAAGAACATACAAATTGCTAATGGAATCATTAGTTTGTCATAATTCAAACCGTATTCTTTGAAGTTTTTCATTATGACAATAGTGTAGCCTGCCATTCCGCACATAAATGTGGACTTTGCAATGAGGTCGTAGTATTCTGACGACGAACCCATGCCTGCCAAAAACATTATTTCCATTATCACTGCGCCAAACCATACGAAAACGGCGTAGTGAATGAAACGTCCAGGCAGCATTTTAGGCCATACTTCTGCAAAACTATTGATGATAATCTTGCCATCTGTGTTAACGGTTGTAGTATGCTCAGTTGCCGACGTTGTCTGCATCGGTGGTATTGGTGGCATTGTGTCCTGCTCAGGAGGCGTGGATACTGGCGGTTGTGGCGGTGTTTCGTTGTTGTCCTTTGCAATTGAAACGTTTGGTGGCGCGGACGTTACGGGTGGCTGTGAGTCCTGCACTAACCACTCACCGCAAAATCTGCACTTCTTGGCGGTTGCCATAATTAGTTCACCGCAAAGTGGACATTTGATTCTGTCTTCCATATTGTTATTGATTTTTAGTTAGTTGCACCACCTTATTCGGGGAATTATCTTATTCAGGCAGGGACACAAAAAAGGCGTCGACTGCTCAAATGGTGTAACTCTTTTTGCGGTGAGGAATTCTGGACTACCTTGAACACAAAAAAGCACGAAGCAATCCACGCCATAGCGCGGACGTTTCGCACTTATTCTTCTGTGTTCAATGAAAGTGTCCAGTTTTCACCGCATCAGAATAAGGCGTTAGTCTATATCTTTAATATGTATGTTTTCGTTTTTTGTTAAACTTTATTGGTTTAACGTTGCAAATATAATGCAATATTTGATATGTTGTATCTGTTACCGAAACTTTTTTCACAAAATTTTTAACATTTTCTCTCCGATAATCACTGACTGAAAATCTCTGTATGCTTCCTGATTCTGTTGTTGATATTTGCCGATTTTTTTGTTAATATAAGTTAAATTTGGTAGAAAAACGCCTTTATTCCGCTACGAACTCCAAAAAATCAATTTCGTAGCGGAATAAAGGCATAAATATTCACTCAAACAACTCCTCTCCCGTTACTTGCCGTCCTGCTTTCCTCGCGTACATATTGTTGGCGAGGCCTTGCGGCGTGATGAAGGCGTGGACGATGGTCTTGCGGGTTTTGGTAACTTTTTTGAATGTGCGGAGGCGGTCTTGGATGCGTTGGTTGTAATCCTTGTCGATGACGTATTCGCCGTCACTGTACTTCATTTCACAAACGGTGATAGTCTTGTCGTTGCGGTCGATGAGGAGGTCGATTTGCGCGCCGGTTTTGAGGTCGTCGTCGATGTCGGGATTGTCGATAGTGGCGGGAGTAGGACGGTATGCCCACGAACAGGGCGTGTAAATCATACCGTCGATGCCGAGACCGCTTACAATTTGGTCGATGTGGTGCAGGCATAGCATTTCAAAGGCATAGCCGCACCAAGAGTTGTATTCGGGCGTGCCGATGACTTTTGCCCAATGATTTTTCTCAAAATTGGTTTTGCCGTCCATAAAGCGCAGATGAAACAACGAAAACATATCCGTCAACTGAAACATCTTGTCTTTCTTCGACTTGCCAAACGGACAATACGAGCGGATAAACTCACATTGTTCGAGTTCGTCGAGTACTGTGGTGAGATTGCCGTTGTTGGGGATTTTGGCATTTCTGATAAGTTCGAGCCGGGTCATTCCTTTGCCAACAGTATTTAATGCGCGAATCACGGCAAGGTGATTGTCGGCTTTTTTGAATAGCGACTTGTATAGTTTTTCAAATTCGCTGATAAGGTTGCCGCCTTTGGCAAAACATAGAGCATCAATATTTTCGGCAACGCTTTTGCCTTTGTCGAAAAGCGAAAGATAATACGCCACGCCGCCCAACGCCATATAACAATCGATGATTTCTGTGCGTTCGTATGAGAATCCACAGTTTTGAAAATATTGTTCTGTTTCTTTTAGCGTGAACGGGGATATTAATATCTGATGAGTAACCCTGTTGTGAAGACCGCCGCGCGAGTTGATGATATTGTCGAGCATCCACGAAGTTGCTGAGCCGCAAACAATTAATTTTATGTCATTGCGGTAGTACGCCCAATTGTTCCAAAAATGCTCCAAGTCACCAAGGAATCCTGATTTAGGCGTTTCAAGCCACGGAAGTTCGTCGATGAAGATGATTTTTGGACCAACGGATTTCTGTTCGATGGCTTTCGACAGAGCGCGGAACGCCTCTTTCCAATTGTTGAAGGTGTATTCTCCATCAAAATAATCGGACATTGCGTCTGCAAAAAAAGCAAGTTGCTGGGGCATTGTTGCTTTTTCCTTGCCTGTTACTTTGAAAACAAATTGATTTTCAAATAGTTCCTTTATCAAGAACGTCTTGCCGACACGCCTGCGTCCGTATATGGCAATAAACTCTGATTGGTCTGACGATATGTAATTTTTGAGCCGATTTATTTCTTCTTGGCGGCCTGTTATCTTGTTTTTCATAGTATTTAAGTATTTATTATATGGCGCAAAGTTACAAAAAATATGAGATTGCGCCAAATAATAATTTATTATATGGCGCAATCTTGCAAAAATATCAAGATTACGCCAGTTAATAAGTGTTAAAATACCTTTTTACCGTGCCACAAGCGTATCTATGTACACCGTGTTGGCTGAAAAGTATCCGGCGGTTTTTAGATTGGGGTTGTGGGTGACGAGGATGGAGATATTGGTGTGGAGATTACCGTGCGCCTCGTCAAAATAGCCGCCCGACCAATGTGTCTCCGCCAAAAGCGATCTCAGATAATTCTCGTAGGCGGCGTCAATGCTGTATTTGCGCTCAACAATCTGGGTGCCGACAGGAAAAACTGTTTCGGAAACTTTGGGCGCGAAAAGTTGCGACACGTCCACCGTTGTCAACGAATAATAATATATTACCGCATTCTTTGGACGCGCAGTCTCTGAATCCATCCAAGAAAGTTGCAACACATATTTTGCAGGGTTTTCAGGCACAAAACCTTCGGCTATATGGCTGATTGTAAGATTGTTGTTGCCGGCATTTTTATAGGTAATCTTGTCGGGGGGCGTTACCGGCTGCATAGTGGATTCTGCCGCAAGTACCACCCTGCCGCTGTCCAATTCTATGTGAAGGTAATACACATTGCCAACTATGCCTACAAAACTTTCATCCGATTCGTAAGTGCCGTCGCCATTGTTGTGGTAAAAATACGTGTTGCCGCCAGACGAGACTGACACAAACGCGCTCGTCACCTCGTTGACCGTGGTGTCGTAATAGGAATTGAGCCGCGAAATCTTGATGGTGTGACGTTTGAGTTCGTTGGTGATGTAGCCCTCCACAATCACGGTATTGCTATCGACATCGCCCTGCTGAAACGGAAATTCGTGCACGCAGGATGATGCCGACATCGCAATAATCAAGACTAAGGCTATGGCTATCATCGGCATCCATCTCATCGGCTCAGGTTTTTAGTCCTCAATATAATCGTTGAACTCGTCCAAGTCAACGGAATTGTCTATCGTCTTGCCCTCCGACTGACGCTCGTTGTTCTCGTAATCGGTGTAATTTTCGGGCTGTTCAAATTTGGCTGCGTCGGGGTAAATCTTCGACAGCACAGGGTCTTCGGAAATCTTTTTCATATACAGACCCCACACTGGCATCGCCATACGTGCGCCCTGTCCGAGTTCGCCGTTGGAGAATTGCACCGACCTGTCTTCGCCGCCTGCCCAGACGCCTGAAACAAGCCTTGGAGATATGCCCATAAACCAGCCGTCGGCGCAGAGGTTGGTGGTGCCGGTCTTGCCGCCGATGTCGCCTTTGAGACCAAAGAATCCCGGCATAACGAGGCGGCTTGCCGTGCCGCCGTGTGTGACACCGCGAAGCATCTCCACCATCTTGTAGGCGGCAATCTCGTTCATTGCCTCCTTGTGTATCGTATTGAACTCGCCCACCACGTTGCCATTCTTGTCCACAATTTTTGTGACAAAGACAGGCGATGTGGATTGACCGTGATTGGCAAAAACGCAATATGCAGCCACCATCTCGCGGATTTTGAGTTCCACTGCGCCCACGCAAATGGACGGCACGTTTTCTATCGGCGAAATCACGCCCATCCTGTGCACAAGTGCCACAACCGCCGTGGGGCTCACGCTCTTCATACACCAGCCTGAAATCTGGTTGAGAGAGAGGGCGAGGCCTGTTTTGAGGCTAATCATTTGACCGTCCCTCGAACTCTTGGAGAACCTCGGCGTATATACCGGAGGCACGCCGCCCGGATTGTCAAATGAATATTCCACGTTGGCGAGAGTATGTTCCGGCGTGATGTCGTGGCGGTTCAAGAACATTCCCGCATATACAAACGGCTTGAATGTGGAACCCACTTGACGGCGTCCAAGGCTAACGTGGTCGTATTGGAAGTATTTGTAATTGATGCCGCCAACGTATGCCTTCACGTGACCCGATTGAGGCTCCATACTCATCATACCGCAGCGGAGAAATTTTTTGTAGTACAATATCGAGTCCATCGGCGACATCACGGTGTCCACGCCTTCGGGGTGCTGCCACGAGAACACGGTCATCGGCACGGGCTCCAAAAATTGCTTTATGATTGTGGCGGAATCGAGCTTGTTGACATTCTTGCCCACGCGCCAACGCTCGCTACGCTTGACAGCCTGATTGATAATTTGCAACGTCTGCGCCTCCGAAATCCTTGCGCTAAACGGACGGTCAAATTCCTTGCCGCCAAATTTCATCTTCTTGTGTTTTTGCAGCTCCGACTTTTCAAAGAGGGTCTGCAATCCATCGTAGGTGAAAGTGCCCACCTTGAAACCCTTGCCCATATGTTCCACAACGGCATCCTCGGCGTATTTCTGCATACGGGAATCAATTGTGGTGTATATGGTGAGTCCGTCATTATATACGTTGTAATATTCGCCGTTGATTTTCTTGTTTTTGTTGCACCAGCCGTAGAGCGGGTTGGTCTCCCAAAGCAGCGAATCCTCGTGGTAAACGTCACCCTGCCACTCGGCGTAATTGGCGCGGTCGGGCTTTTTGGCGGAGATGAAGAGCCTAAGAAATTCCCTGAAATACGGCGCAGCACCTTCCGTGTGCGTGTCCATACGGAAATGCAATACGATATCCTTCGCCCTCATCGCTTCAAGTTCGGCGTGGGAGCGCATCGTGTAAAACGATTCCTCGCTTTTGCTTTCATTGTTGATAAGGTCGTGGATTTTTGGCTGGTATTTTTCTACCTGACCGAGCACAATGTTGCGGCGCGTCTTGGAGCGTTGCGGGTTGGATTTTGGACTATAACGCGATGGAGCCTGCAATACGCCCACCAAAACAGCCGCCTCGTCGAGAGTGAGGTCAACGGGTTTCTTGTCAAAAAAAGTCTTGGCAGCAGCCTCGATGCCGAATGTATTGTGGCCGTAGGTGACTGTATTGAGGTACATACTCATAATCTCCTCCTTGCAGTAACGTTTTTCGAGGAGTACGGCTGTCACCCATTCTTGGAGCTTGATTACAATTTTTTCGGTGGTCTTTCTGTTGCGGATGTTGACGTCTTCGCCACGGAGCTTGTAGAGGTTTTTAGCCAATTGCTGTGTCACTGTGGAGCCGCCACTCGTAGAGCCGCCAAACACAAGACCCTTGGCGACACGGAACAATGCCGTGAGGTCGATGCCTGCGTGGTCATAAAAACGGATGTCCTCCGTAGCCAGCAACGCGCCCTTCACATTGGGCGGTATGGGTGCAAAACGGTTTTCCGTAGTACGGTTTTCCTTGTAAAACTTGCCTAAAAGTACCCCGTCCGCCGAATATATCTGCGACGCAAGGCTGCTTTTGGGATTTTCGAGTTCGTCAAAGTCGGGTATTTCGCCCAACTGGTGATTGGCAATTCGATAAAAAATCACCGTTACAATTATCACCGGTATTATAAACATCGCCCACAGGACGATAAAAAAGCCTCTTTGAGTACCTTTGCTAAGTTCTTTCATTGCGTAAAGTCAAAAGTTAAGTCATTTGGCGCAAAGGTAATAAAAATAATTGAAGTGTGGACTGATTTTATGATTTTTTTATTCCAAAAACATCTCCCTTGGCATTTCGTCAATCATTCCCACCTCCAATGCCTTCTGATACAGGAATGTAATTGCATCTTTGCCTTCCGCGCCTAAATCTTCGCTAAACTCATTGACATACAGCCCGATATGGCTTTTGATGACATCATCTGATAGTTCGCGGGCAAAACTCCTGATGTATGGCATAGCTTCGTCGGTGTGGGCGTAGGCGTATTCTATGCTGCGGCGGATAATGCGGCTGACCTTCCGGGCGGTGTCGATGCCAATGTCGCGGCGGGCGATTATCGTGCCGAGTGGGATAGGGTGGTGCATCACCTGTTCCCATTGCTCTCCAAAATCTATAATCTTCACCAATCCGCGCTCCTTGTACGTGAAACGCCCTTCGTGGATTAGAAGTCCGCAATCATAATTACCACTTAAAACCTCGCCTTCAATCCTCGAAAACAGCATTGGCGTCTTGTCCTTGGCATCGGGGAAAAATACTGAAAATAAGAGATTTGCAGTGGTGTTGACGCCCGGAATCAAGATACGTTTGGTTGACATTTCCTTCGGGTCAAAATATTTGGCGGCAACGAGCATTGGGCCGTTGTTGCGACCGAGAGCCGCTCCTGCATCCAATGTAATGTACTTTTTCCAAAGGTCGATGCCGTAGGCGTTGCTGCTGATTTTGGTGATTTCGGGTGCGTCGGGCGATGCGGCGTTCTTGTTCAAAACGTCAATGTCGTGCATCGAAATTTCAAACTCAATGCCCTCCAAGTCAATCTTCTTATTGGCAATGGCATAGAAAATAAAAGTGTCGTTAGGACACGTGGAAAACGATAATTTCATAAACAAAAATTTTTAGATTACCGCCTACGGCGGCTTTTTTTTAAAACAAAAATTACCGAAAATTTTACGATAATTACCATCAATTTCTAAAAAAAATTCGATAATTACTATGTTAAATTACCGCCTACGGCGGCTTTTTTTTAAACAAAAATTACCGTCAATTTTTTCGTCAATTACCATCAATTTCTAAAAAAAATTGACGATAATTGACGTGTAATTCACGGTAATTTTCGTTTATAAAACTCAACGCCGCAAGGCGTTGCACAAATTCACGTCTAAAACTTGATTCGTTCAATCATTTTTTTGATTACCAACGTCATACGCGGTTCGGCGGCGTTGGCGGCTTGCTGAACTTCCTCGTGGGTGGGTTTTTCGGCGATGGGGCCGCCGCCAAGGTCGGTGATTACCGACAATGCAAATACGGGCAGTCCGCTGTGCCTTGCCACAATTACCTCCGGCACTGTGCTCATTCCCACTGCGTCAGCTCCGGCGATGTGGAAAAATCTGTATTCTGCCGGTGTCTCGAATGTCGGGCCTGTCACACCGATGTAAACGCCCTTCTGCAAATGGATGTTGCACTCCTCGGCTATCTCAAACGCCAACTTGATGTAGCGGCGGTCGTAAGCCTCGCTCATTTCGGGGAAACGCGGGCCGAGTTCGTCGATGTTGGGGCCAATCAGCGGGTTGGTGCCAAAATGGTTGATGTGGTCGGTGATTACCATAATGTCGCCGGTCTTGAATGTCGGGTTCATACCGCCCGATGCGTTGCTGACTATCAACAACTTGATACCCAATTCGTTCATCACGCGGACGGGGAACGTTACCTGCTGCATTGTGTAACCCTCGTAGAAGTGGAAGCGTCCCTGCATAGCGACCACTTTTTTGCCGCCGAGGTAGCCGAATACGAGTTGACCTTTGTGACCCTGTACAGTTGATACGGGGAAGTTGGGGATGTCCTTGTACGGCACGGTCTTTACGACTTCGATGTCGTTGGCGAGGTTGCCAAGGCCTGTGCCGAGGATGATGCCTATTTCCGGCTCAAAATTGACGCACTGTCGTATGTAGCCGGTAGTTTCTTTTATCTTCTGTAACATATTTGAGTATTTCGTTTTTAAGTTCTAATTCGTCGTCAAATACAAAATTGACCTCGATGGGCAGGTAGTACATACGTTGCCTCAGTTCGGGGGAAAAGTCCATTTCGTTGAGCCGTACAGCGTCTTTTTCGGTGGTGACTATCACCTTGTCGCTGCCGGGCAGTGCGGCAAAGGCGTTGGCAATCTTCGCAACGTCCTTTTTGCTGAAATTGTGGTGATCCTTATATTTAATGTGCGTTATGTTTTTGGACAACGACTTCGCCACGTAATCCTCTATCGTCTTGGTATTTGCAATGCCGGTGACGAGAAGTATTTGCGTCGCCTCGGTGACTGCGGGTGCGGCATTGTTGCCCTCCGCAAAGACAGCCTTCATCGGCATATAATTGAAATTGGTGAAAAAAATCGACTGACTTGGCAGCAGTCCCACGTGCTTGGCGAAGACGCGGCGGTCTATCGGCTTGACGTCGGGCGGGCATTTGGTGACGATGACGATGTTGGCGCGGCTGCTTTCCTTCGGCGATTCGCGCAGGTCGCCCCACGGCAGGAAGTGGTCTTCAAAGATGGGGCGGTTGTAATCGATTAAAAGTATATTGACGGCGGGCGAAACGCTGCGGTGCTGATACGCATCGTCGAGTATTATCATCATATTGTCCGCCTTGTCTTCGTCGGTAATGCGCTTGATGCCCTCGGCGCGGTCTTCGCAGACTACGACTTCCGCCTTGCCGGCAAATTTTTGCGCCATCTGTTTAGGCTCATCGCCAATGTCGGCTACTGTGGATTGTGCTGTGGCTCGGAGATAGCCCTTGGATTTGCGCTTGTAGCCACGGCTGAGGATAGTAATCTTAAAATCATCCTCCAACATATTGACTATCAATTCAGTATGCGGAGTCTTGCCCGTGCCGCCTACGGTGATGTTGCCGATGGAGACAACAGGCACATCAAACCGATACGACTTCAATACCTTGTTGTCGTACAGGGAGTTACGCATCGACGTTACGCCGTGGTAAATCCAAGAAAACGGTATGAGCAGGCTGCGTAGCGACATAGTTCCATTAATTGTACCCCGCCTACGGCGTGGCTTTTTTCCGAACAAAAATTAATGCGAATTAGAACGAATTAAAACGAATTATTGTACAAAATAATCCGTTTTAATCCGTTGCAATTCGTCTCAATTAAAGTTCAAAAAAGTTCTAAAAAGATAGATGTTGTTTTTCCTTGTACGTTTAATTCCTTAGCAGTAATAAAAAAATGTTTAACAGTTGATTCTCTTGGCCTGTTCGGCAATAAATTTCAATAATTCCTTTTCGTCCTCCAATGTTGTATGACCATTTTTTGCAATAATCTTGCCATTTGCAATCACGAGGCGGATGTCCATCACGTCTTTGTTGTACATTAGGTGTTTTGCAAAATTATTTTGGTCAAGTTCAAAAGGCGAACAATTTTCAAAAACAATCAGATTGTTGTCGCCGTCGCCCTTGAATCCGTTGTTTTTCAGATACTTGTGTGCGGCGTTGAGACGCTTGAAGGCTGTATTGAGGTCTATCTCGCTGTCGGTCTTGATTGCTTGAAAATATGCGTGGCGCATCGCGTCGGGCATCGACACCGACGAAAAATCGGAGCCGAGCATCACGATGTTTTCGAGCCAAATCGAATTGAAAGGCTCGATGCCGCGTTGGAAGTTGCCATACGGATTGTGCGCAATCCATACGGGCTTGTTTTTGATGTAGTCGCGCTCGGTGTCGGTGATGGCATTGCCATTAGCCAAAATCGTTGACGAAAAGTCCATCAGCCCCGCCTCGTAAAACCTCAAAATGACGCTTCTCCTGTGGTCGCGCATAGTGTTGGTTTGGTCGATGTTGTCCTCGGCGGCGTTTACGAGAAGTCCCGTCTTGAACTTTTGGCAGAGTTTGGCGGTCTCCTTGACGAGCTCGCCGCTTGCGAGGTACGACGCCGCAATGCCCATAAGTCCTTGGTTGGATTCGAGGTAATTGGCGTTTTCCTTAATCTCGCGCTCGGCGGTGGCGTATCCGTCAGCCTCCGACGCCGCAAAACTCTGCAACGTGCTCACGCCCAACTTGTTGAACGCGGCGTTGATGATTGAGAGCGAACCT
>JAEEGK010031021.1_pt1 | contig 10555 bp, 5 predicted proteins | sample 8958771 | NCBI WGS metagenome assembly JAEEGK01 (sample SAMN16246547, study PRJNA631951) | gut metagenome | biome: gut microbiome; feature: rumen; material: SC-attached | host: Bos | place: Iran: Karaj | collected 2018-10 | reverse complement strand
TTCCTTGTTCCACTCGTTATACCAGTTATTAATCAGATGTCCGCCGTTCTTCAGGCGCACGGTCTTCTGCGGCTGTGTCACACCATAGTCGGTGGTGTTCAGTTCCCACACGGTCTGTCCCTGACGGTTGATCTCCTGAATTCTGCCCTTGCGGCCGGTGATGAGCAGATTACCTGTCTTCGGCATCTCCTGCACGCTCCAGGGCAGCATGCCGCCCCATCGGTCTACCTCCTTGCCGTCGCTCGTAAACTCGTGGATACAGCCCATTGCCATGTTGGCCACGAGCAATGTGCCGCGACTGCTGAGCCGGGCATTACGGAACTGACCGTGCACGGATCCTTTCTCGTTGATGGGCAGTTCAAACTCGCGCACGATGCGGCATTGGGGGATTTCCATCACCACGGCCTTAGCCGGTTTGCCGTTCTGCACAAACACCACATGCGTCCTGCCGATAGGCTGGATGGTGTGAATCTCCGTTCCTTCCGGTGCCGTATAACTCCAGACGGTCTCCGAGGTCTGTGTCACCTCAGCCACGCCGTACTGATGGGCCACCAGTATATGTCCATCACTCAAAAGCACTGCATCGCTGATCTCGCCGCGCTTCAATCGGTCTTGATAGGCCCAGTTCACCTGTCCATCCTTCACGATGAACATCCGTCGTTGCTTACTCTGCCCGGCATAGAAGAAATTATGCCGCGCCAGACTCTGGTCTGTCTCCTGTGCTGAAGCACCATACACCGTCATCACCGTCAGACCGAGTGTCAAAAATAGTTTTTTCATCATAGTCATTCTCTATTTGGGTGCAAAGATACTAATTTTTCTGGGAATAAAGGCCGCATCTCCCGATGCAGCCCTTACTTTTTCTACCATAAAACTAACTTTTGAAAAATTACTAATCAACTAACAATTTACTAACTATGCTAAATTTACGATTAATATCCAGGATTCTGCCAGGCTTTCTTCTCCGCATCGCTCAGGTTCGTGCCATCCTCATTCTGGAGGGTATCAATGAACTTCTGAGGAATAGGACGATACATATGGCGGTCCTGCACGTTTGGAGCAGCCTCGGGGTTGAACGCCTTGGCACGCTTCACGAGCAGGTCGGTACGGCTCAGCTCTTCCCAGCGGTTCCACTCGCCCAGCAACTCGCGTGTACGCTCGTTGAAGATGAAGTTAATCAGGCGGTCTTTCACGTCGGTAACACCCAGTTCACTCAGGATGGCCTCATCTTCGGCGGGCAGCTGGTTATAGCTGACTATCTGCAGGTCGGAGGCATTGGTGGTGCGTTTGATGCCGGTAGAGAGATAGTAAGTGCTCTTGGTCAGATAAGAGGCCTGGAAAGCCTGCAGGTTGTTCAGGCGCTCTTCTTTTTTATTGTCGGCATTCGGATAACATTTACCCAGGATGGAGGCACCCGTTGAGTTAGAGGTGAACGCCTGCGAACCATCCGAGTAGTATTCACGGTCCTCACCCTGCTTCCACTGAGCACGGGCACGGAGCTGGTTGACAGTGACAATAGCCTCGTTGTACTTGGCCAGACGAACCTGGCACTCGGCCTTGATAAGATAGGTCTCGCCAGAACGGGCCATAATCACATCACGATGAGCGTCGCCTTTCTCAGCTGTACGTGAGCCGTCGTCGGTCTTATTGATTCCGCAGAACACGTTAGACTGTGAGGGGTTGCCATTCACGCCATAGGTGTTCAACACATATTTTCCACCAAGGTAAACGGGGAACACATTGGGCACCCACTTGCCAGTCTCAGGATGAACAAAAGAGTGGGCAACGGCACCGCGGCCAAAAGTTCCGTAGGTAGTCTCGTCCTGGAAACGCGGGTCGTCCTTCTTGTTCAGAATGAAGAGAATACCATTGTCGCCCAGTGTGGGAACCTGGCTCTCCTGGACGCCATTCTCCTTGGCCACCACAGCCGGTGTCTTTCCCTTAGGAATATTGTTCAGACCATAGACTGTCTTATAGGTCTTCCACATACGAGAATCGTTGACGTTGTCGAAAATCTCATAGGCATACTCAGTCGGACGGCAGCGCTGGAAGTCCATACCGCCAATATACTGTCCGCGCTGAGTCCAGCCGCCAGAGAAGTTAGAGAACTGCGGGTTAAAGTAGTTGTACGTTCGGTTGCCGAAGCGTCCCTGCGTAGAACTGGCATCGTTATGCTCAGCCACCATCAGAATCTCGCTCAAGCCTTCGTTGGCACAGTCAACACCATCCCAGTCGGCATAGAGTGAACGGTAGTCGGGAGCCAGCGGGCAGGCCTTGATGACCTCGTCGCAAAGCTCGATAGCACGGTTCAGATCGGTGGCAGCGGGATAGGCACTGTTCCATGACTTACAGCGCTCCGACTGGCGATAAAGCAGTGCCTTGGCCAGAAAGTGGGCTGCAGTGTAGCGGGTCCATGTGCCGTTGCCGCGGTTCTTTTTCGTAGGCAGCAGGTTGTAGGCGTTTTCGAAATCGGAGATGATCAGCGAGAGGGTTTCGTCTTCAGTGGCGCGGGTGTAGCTTTTCTTCACATTACCGCTGGCAGGCTCGGTCTGCAAGGTCACTGCACCATACTGTGCAAACAGACGGTAGTAGTTGTAGCCTCTGAGAAAGTAAGCCTCGCCCAGGGCCTGGTTGCGCTTGCTCTCGTCGGTAACGAGATTAGCACGCGAGAGAACGAGGTTGGCTGTGGAGATACCATAGTACATCTCATCCCAAAGTGCCGAGACGGCAGGACAGTTCTTGTTGGCCGCACCCAGGGCTGGGGTCAGGTCGAGCGGATTCAGACGGTTGTCGTAGGTATTCCAGCATTCTGAGGTCAAGTCGGCACCGTTGGTGAACTCGTCAGTACCATAGAGGGTGATACCGTATGCCCACTCGTAGCCGAAGTGCCAACGCAGATTAGCATAGAGTCCTGCAGCCATGGCGAGGGCGCCATCGCCCGTCTCCAGCAGTCCGTCAGTCAGCATGTGTCCTGAATCCTCCTCCAGGAAACTGTCTGAACAGGAGGTGGTTCCTCCCAGTGCCACGACTGCCGTGGCAACTATCATGATTTTACTGATATATTTCATAGTCATATTCTTTCTGTAGTTCAACATTTATTATCATTTTTAGAAATCAAGTTGCAAACCGATGGTAAAGCCACGGTTGAAGAAAGTGGCTCCTGTATCGAGGTCCATGAAATCGACTGAGGAATAGAGCATACCCAGGTTCTTACCCTGAATGTAGACTTTGGCTCCCTGGATACCAATCTTGTTGCACAGCGCCTTGTCGAGACGATAGCCCAATGAGAGATTGCGAATCTTGATGAACGAGGCATCCTTGAAACCAAGCAGACCAGAATAGGGATCACCACCCGACTGGTTGTAGATAGGCTTCTGCCACTCGGCACCAGTGTTGTCAGGTGTATAGTAGTCAATCTCGCGCTGCTGATACATACCGAGCTGACCCTCACCGCCAGTGCTGATCTTATACTTGAAGCGGCCAAAGAGGTCGAGATTCAGTTCGAGTCCCTTCCAGGTGAAAGTGTTGCTCCAACCCAGGGTCCAGCGAGGATTGCGGTTGCCAAGGATTACACGGTCGGCAGCATCAATCTTATAGTCGCCATTCTGGTCGACCGGACGAACGTTACCTGGGGTGAACTTAGCACCATTGGCATTGAATTTCTCCATTTCGACAGCATCGCCCTCCTGCCACAGACCTGCAGACTCGAAGCCGTAGTACACGGAAATGCTCTCGCCGATGAACCAGGCGTTGTTGATGTCGTCCTGCTTGCCATTAGCCAGCTCCACGATTTCGTCTTTCTGCCAAGCTGCATTCAGTGTCGAAATCCATTCAAATCCTTTCGTCTGAACAGGGATGAAATTCAGCGTGAGATCGAAACCTTTGTTCTTTGTCTCACCGATATTGTCCATCATCGAGGGATAACCTGTCAGTGAAGGCAGCGACATGGCGAGCAGCAGGTCCTTTGTGCGTGATGTGTAAAAATCGAAGGCACCGTTGATGCGGCCGCGCAAGAAGCTGAAGTCGATACCGAAGTTATACTGTGTGGTCTTCTCCCAGCCCAGTTGCTTGTTAGGCAGTTTGTTCGAACCAGAAGAATAGTACGGCTCGTTGGTAACGAGGATGAACGAGTTACCCGTGCTGAACGGCATCCAGTAACCGCTGATGACGCCAAGTGTTCCATAAGGGCCGACAGAGGAGTTACCCGTCACACCGATACCAAAGCGCAGTTTCAACTGGTCGATCCAGCTGACGTCGCGCAGCCACTTCTCCTGTTCCATGCGCCAACCGATGGCCAGAGAGGGGAAGGTGTCCCACTTGTTTCCTTCAGAGAGTACGGAAGAACCGTCGCGACGCACGCTGGCTGTCAGCAGATAGCGGTCCATGAACGAGTAGTTCACACGGGCCATCCACGACTGCAGCGAGTTCTCGGTCAGTCCGGTGCCAAGTCCAACCTTATAGTTCGGCTCGGTGATATCGATACCGGTACCCATGTTGTTCCACAGGAAAGAGGGGAACGGGTTGCCTTCTTCGTTGATGCTGCTGCTTTCGGAATTATACTTCGAAGCACTGTGAAGCAGTGTGAGGCCGATGGCATGGTCGCCAAACGTACGGTTATACATCAGCATATTGTCGAGCGTCCATGAGAAGTGACGGTCGTCGCCGCGACGCACGTAGTTCTTACCGCCCAGACGAGTGGCCGAGGTGGCATCGAGATAGATACCCTGACGGCTGTAGCGGAAATCGGGACCGAACTGCATCTTATACATCAGACCCTGCACAGGTTCGAAAATCTTTCCGAAATCAATCTGGCCGTAGAAACTTCCAAGAGCACGGAACACTTCGCGGTTATCGTTCGACTTAGTCCATTCGTCTAAAACAGTATAAGTGTTGGTTGTAGAGCCGCCAGGCATGTTGATGATCTGCCCATTCTCGTCGTAAGGAAGCGTATAGCGAAGGATAGCCTTTGCTGCACCGTAGATATCGGTAGGACCGGAACTCGACGACTGACCTGTGCGTGAGAAGCCGTAGTCCTGCTTACTCCATGAGGCATTGATCGAACCGCCCATCTTGAACCACTTTGTGGCCTGCACATCGGCAGTCACGGCAGCATTGTAGCGCTCGTATTTCTGACCTTTCTGTGTACCTTCGTTGTTCAGATAACCAAACGAGAAACTGGCCTGCATATCTTTTGTACCGCCCTGTGCGCGCAGTGTGTGCTCATGAGTGACGCCAGTCTGTGTCACGAGGTCGGTCCAGTCGGTATCGGTCACCTTCGAACCGTCCCAGCTACCACCTTCCCATCCTTTCTCGATATTCTTCCAAGCAACGTCGTCGCCAGTGAAAATCTTCTTATCGTTTTCCAGCGTAGGCTGGTCACCACGGGGATAGGCAGTGCTGGCCGAACTGGAGTTATAGTAAGCCCAACGGCGCCATGTGATATAGTCGCTGGCACTCATGGCGGGACTCTTGTCGACAATCTTCTCGAAGGTCACCGAACCGTTGTAAGTCAGCTGAAGCTTACCTTCCTTACCGCGCTTAGTGGTGATAAGCACCACACCGTTAGCACCACGGCTACCATAGATGGCAGTCGAAGAGGCATCCTTCAGAATGTCGATAGACTCGATGTCGCGGGAGTTCAAGCTCTCGATGCCGCCAGAACTAAGGGGAACACCGTCGACCACATAAAGAGGTTCATTAGAGGCATTGATAGAACGGTTACCGCGAATGCGGATAGAGCCCAGCGTACCGGGACGTTCACTCGTTGTGATATCCACACCTGCAGCCTTTCCCTGAAGGGCTTCGATGGCATTCGATACCGGACGGTTGTTGAGCTGTTCCTCGTTGACGCGGGTAAGTGCGCCCGTCACATCACTCTTGCGCTGCACGCCATAACCCACGACCACCACCTCGTCGAGCATCTGCTTGTCCTCTTCGAGGGTCACGTTTATCTGGCTCTTACCAGCCACCGCAATGTTCTGTGTACGATAGCCCACGTATGAGAATACGAGGGTTGCACCCTCCGGCACATTCTGCACCGTGTAGTTACCATCCAGGTCGGTCACCGTGCCATTGCTGGTTCCCTTGACAATCACACTCGCACCGATTACCGGTTCACCAGTGGCGTCGACCACCGTTCCTGTCAGTTTACCCTGCGCAAAGACAACCGTCGATGCAACGGCCATCAAAGCAAGTAGCATGAGGCGCTGCCATATCAGGCGACCGCTCTTCAGCTTGGTTCTTTTAGTTTCTTTCATTCCGTTTGTTTTTTAAAGTTACTTAATATTGATTTGTTTTACCTAATTTCCTTTTTAATCCTGAAAAACAATCTGATTACCTCAAACAATTCATTTCTTTTTTTTCTACTTATTATCAACTAACTCTAACTAATTATTACCTTATGTGTGCATAAAAACCAAAAAAAATATGTTGTTGTAGTTTGTCGGCTGCAAAGTTAAGGGGAATTAGCGAAAAACAACCGACGGAAATCTGTCAAACATGGTACAGATTTCCGTCATGCACGAAAAACAGATGTTTTTTCACCTATATGACAACAATCTTCCGGCCATTCCGTGTGGTCATCGGTAGCGACAGTATCTTCAATGAAACGTTTGAAAATTGTTAAAGCCGTCCACCGCTCTGTGAACATTATGTTGCATAACCTTAGCATCTTTCACGGCAATCCACCTTTAATCTATCTAAATTATAGTCCCATTGTAGTTTCGATTTACCTCAAATCATTGTCCGGTACTTGTCCGCTATATGTCCGGTACTTGTCCGCTATATGTTCGGTATTTTAGCGGACAAGTACCGGGCATATACCAGACATGAATAGAGACTGCTCCTTCATTCTATTCTTATTTCATTGGGGCTCTTTACTGACTACTTCATCCTATTATATGTCCTGATTATCTCCAGTTTCTCATCGTACCATGCCTTGGAGCCAGGTTTCTGATAGCGGAAATTGCCTGTGGCCGACGGTGTGAAGATGGTTACGTTCTTAGGCGTGAGGGTGACGATGCCGCGCTCAGAGAGCAAGAACTCTGCGTCGCCCTCAACAGCATGAATCACGGTCAACGGATCCCACATCCTCTGTCCAGTGTTGCAATCGTAATTCATATAGACTTGCTTGATGGGGTGAATGTCTGTCCAGTTGATATCGCTGATCACAGTCTCAGGTATGTATTCAATCTCGTTGCCCACCTCCATGGGTGAGAATACGACATCCACTTCGCGAGGCCACAATTCAAAGAACAGTTGGGAAAAGTCGAATCCTGAAGGAAATTATAGTCGGGCTCATCCGATGATGTGAACACACCGGCCATGAGGTAGAGGCATTTCACCTTCTTGCGCACCAGTTCTACACCCGTAAGCGGTGAGAGGTCGTCGGGCTCTGAAGCCAGCAGTTGCGTCAGACAGGAGACAAAGCCAGTGATGCAGATGCTTACCGAATGGTCGGGCTGTGCGGCCAGCAGCTGTCGGTAGAGCTGCCATCCGTTGGGCAGTGCAGAATAGTCACTGACGGATGTCTTGAACATCAGTTCCCCTTTGTCGGTCTTATGATTATAGAGATTCCTGTAATCGATAAACACCCCAGGATTCTTGATGCCGCTGCGCTCCACGCCGATGGGTATATGGCCATAGCCGAAGTATGTGTTCATCACGTCGGCCAGCACGGGATAGTCGTCACCTTGGCGATCCACCACGATGCCGAGCAGTTTGCAGCGTCCTTGGTCAGCATAGCGATAGAGCATCTCCATGGAAAAGAGGTCGTCGGTCGAAGAGCCGATATCCGTGTCGAATATCACGAGGGGTATGCCCTTGTACTCTTCCAGCTCTGGCTGTATGGGATTATCACCATAATCTGCCGTACACGATAATATTAAAGAGGAGCCACAAATGAGGATGGCGGCCAGCATCCTTTGCATCATTTTTTTCATATCATTTCCTTATCGGTATCGAAAGAATGAACCGGCAACCGTCGGTATAATCAGGATCGAGGGTGATCTCCCCTCCTATCGAACTAGCCAGTCGCCGGCAGATAGGCAGGCCGAGACCGATACCCTCCATGAAGTTGTCGGCAGCCTTCTCGAATAGGTCGAAGATGCGATTCCTGTCCTCAGGCCTGATGCCGACGCCAGTATCCTCCACAATCAGTCGGACCTGACGGGCGGCCTTGTCATATTCGCAGCGCAGTTCGATATGGCCTTCCTCCGTGAATTTCTCAGCATTTTCAAAAACATGAGTCAGGATGCGGTTCACGGTCGACGGATGGGTACGCACCGTAAAGTCATCGGCCACGTTGGTCGTGAATCGCGTCTCTACCCTCTCGTTGGAATGTTCAGCTACTGAATGCAGGAACTTACGACACTGGTCGTTGATCGCCACATCCGTCAGTTCCGAATCAGAACGCTGTTCGTTCTCACTCTCACTCGTCGATAGTTCGAGCACCTCGCCGACGATGGTTGTGATGAGATCCACATTATAGGCAATGCGCTCCTGCATGTCCTGTTTCTCCTCATCCTTCAGGTCGAATCCCGGCTGACAGAGCAGACTGGAGAATCCTCCGATGGCATTGAGGGGGGTGCGTATCTCATGGCTCATGTTGTTGATGAAGGCCGTCTTCATGCGGCTCGACTCCTCAGCAAGAACCAGGGCTGACTTTAGTTTCTTGTTCTTGTCCCAGATGATGCGCATAAGCCGACGGCGGCCCATGATATAGATAATCAGGAATACCACTATGATTACCATGATCCAGTTGGTAAGCCGCTTCACAGTCTTTCTGTTTTCCGAAGCCTCCTCGCGCGACTTCATCAGTGTCAGTTCTGTTGACAACTGATCGAAGTTGGCATTCCTGACGATACTGAACAGGGAATCGGTTTCTGCGAACCTACGCCTCACGGCCTCGTAGCGGTTGTCAGTGTCGCCGGCAAGATGATAGATACATACGGCCACCTGCGAACTGTCGACATTTACGCTGCCTTCCTTCAGTTTGTCGATGGCTTTCTGATAAGCACCGTCGAAGGTGAGGCGGGCTATCTCTACCAGTTTGTCATACTGGTGATTGAATGCCGGATCACCTTGCTGCCGTAATTGTTCATACTCACGATAGGTCTGTTCGAAATTTTCTTTATCGCCATTCATGAACTCGACATAGATCTTCACGGCTTTCGCTTGTGACAGGTTGTCGGTATCTTTTCTTTCCCCTGCAAGCGCTACTGCCTGGGTGGCGTATCCGATGGCCGATGACGGGTTCCGGATGCTGAGCAGCTGAGCCAGGTTGCGCAGGGTGACCATCGTAAACTTAGGGTCGCGGTCGCCCACTTCGTCGAGCGCCTGAACAAAATACTCTTCTGCCCTACGGGTATCGTGGCAGGCCCGATAGATGTTTCCCGTCAGGGCACTGGTGAGGTAATAATAGTCTGCAGAATTGTTCTTCCTGATTTCCGCATCGAGCGCCTGAGCCGTCTGTATGGCGCGTTGCAGATGATGATGCCTGAGATCGTAGAATCCCTCGTTGGTCTTCGTCTTATAATACGATTTCCAGTCGTTCGTACTCTTCAGGAATTCTTCGAAGGCATGCGCGTGCTTATAGAAGGCGCTATCATCGCCCTTGTCATAGAGGATACGGAACTGGCGGTACATCTGTGAAGCTTTCCTTCCTTCCTCTGTCGCAATGACGGAAGAGGAAAAAAAGAACAACAAGACTACTATTAGAAGGTTAAAATGTTTATCCACAATTGCTTATTATATAAGTCGATTCAAAAAGACAATGCTTTCTGGCTGCAAAGTTAGGAACTTTTTCTGAATTATCCAAAATTTTTGGCACTAAGTTTTCGTGTGTGGGGTGCTACAGACGAACGGAAAAGCGTCAATATGCATACAGATTTCCGTCAAAGAGAAAAAAAAGGAGGGAGAGGCACGATGTTTGAAAAATAATTCGTATCTTTGTCACGCTAAAACAACAAAAGAAACGAACATGATGAAACAAAAACTAATCCTATCATTGCTGTTGGGCGGACTCGGCTGCGCGATGACGACCAGTGCCCAGCAGGTAAACGACAACAACACACCGCTGCACCTGATGCGTCCGCAATACCAGGTGGGCTACGGAGTGCCCTCGGCGGAGCGTGTGAAGCAGACCATCGACCGCGTACTGCACTATATCGACGCAGAGACGCCGGCCGTGCTCGTGGACAAGCGGACGGGAAAGGAAGTGACGCGGCCAGAGGACATCGACGCCAACACACAGCTGAAGCAGGGCGGATTCCGACTGACGAGCTATGAGTGGGGCGTGACCTACTCAGGCGTGCTGGCGGCCTATGAGGCGACGGGCGACGAGGCCTACCGCGACTACGTAGGGAAGCGCCACCAGCTGCTGGCCGACATCGCACCCGTGTTTCAGAAGATCTACGCCAAGAACAAGGCCATCGACGGCAATATCCGCAGAGTGATCGACCCGCACGCCCTGGACGATGCCGGAGCCGTGTGCTGTTCGATGATCAAAGCGGTGAAGTTGATGGAAGATGGAAGATGGAAGAAGGAAGAATTTGCT
>JAEEGK010031020.1_pt1 | contig 10555 bp, 5 predicted proteins | sample 8958771 | NCBI WGS metagenome assembly JAEEGK01 (sample SAMN16246547, study PRJNA631951) | gut metagenome | biome: gut microbiome; feature: rumen; material: SC-attached | host: Bos | place: Iran: Karaj | collected 2018-10 | reverse complement strand
TCATGCAGTTCGTGGCGCTTTTCACGATTTTGAGCGCCGGGCATGTGCTCCCGGAGATAATCCCATTTGGGATCATACGCATCCTCGCCTTCTTTTTTGCGGTTTACTTGACGTTTTACACGGCGACGGTTTTTTTCAGCTTGAGTTATAAAGAAAGGCATGTGATGGGACCGCTCGCAGCGGCATCGACCATCTGCTTTTGGATTGTTGCGGTAGGGACGATTTAGACGAAAGAACGCCGCTTAGGTTGGTTGGTTCGACAAGCTCACCAACCTTATGCCGAACCACGCGGCTACAGACGAAAGACGAGAGGTGAGAGACGACAACTGCGTAAAGCGAAAGGCAATAGAAAATGGAAAAGGCAGCACCGAAACACAATTACCAAGTGGATTTGGATAGGATTATTCGCAGGCTCGAAAAGACTGGCGAAGTGCCGACGCTTTTGTTGCACGCCTGTTGCGCTCCGTGCAGTAGCTACACCATCGAATACCTCTCGCAATATTTCAAAATTACGCTTTTCTATTACAACCCGAACATTGCGCCCGCCGAAGAATACCAACACCGAGTAAGCGAAATCAAGCGGTTTGTCGCGGAGTTTAAGACAAAGTATCCAGTTACGTTAATCGAGGGCAATTACGACCCGAAAAAATTTTACGATGTTGCCCGCGGACTTGAACAGGAGCCCGAAGGCGGCAAGCGCTGCCGCAAATGTTTCGAACTCCGTCTTGCCGAATCCGCACGACTCGCCAAGGAACTGAACTGCGACTACTTCACCACGACACTGACCATCAGCCCGATGAAAGATGCGCAAGTGCTCAACGAGGTCGTCCAGGAACAGTGCGATATTTACGGCATCAGACGGCTCCCCAGCGATTTCAAGAAAAAGGGCGGATACAAACGTTCTATTCAGCTATCGCACGATTACAATCTTTACCGGCAAAATTTTTGCGGTTGCGTCTATTCCATGCGCGAAGCTCAGGAACGCGAAGCAAAGAAAACAGAAGGAAACGCAAGCGAAACTGTTTAAAGGATTCCTGGCACGATTCAGCATTGCATAGTGCATCACTAGGCAGGATGGCAATGCAGAAAAAAAGGATGACATAAAGGGTGTTATTTTATATACTTTTATAAAATGGTTAGGACTTGGATTTACATATTCGCCGCAATCTTGGGAATCGTCGTAGCAGCCTGCAACGACGACAGTCCAAATGCACCCGACACAAAAGATCCACTAGGATCCATAGAAATCATCGATGACAATAAAAGTTCCTCATCGGACAATGATTCGCTGGAAATATTTTTCCGTTCGACAAAGACTAAAATCTTTTTTTCGAACCACGTAGAAATTAGGTCTTCTTCTAGTGTTAAGCCAACGTCTTCTAGCAAGGCTGTCAAATCAAGCAGTTCCAAGACAGTAAAAAGTTCTTCGTCCGTTTCTTCGTCAAGTAAAGAATCATCCAGTTCCGTTTCCAGTTCAAGTTCAACACCCAAATCCAGTGCGGCACTCCGCTTTTACGACTGCAAACAATACGACTGTGTGACCATGGAATTTTTGAACCCCGAGGTCTCTTACGGAGAACTTTTAGACAAACGAGACGATAAAGTTTACCGTACTATCGTCATCAGCAACCATGTATGGACAGCTCAAAACATGAACTTCGAAACAGATTCCGACTCGACATCTAAAAGCTGGTGCCACGGGAATGATCCAAAAAATTGCGAGAGATACGGAAGATTCTATTCATGGAGTGCGGCACAGAAAGTTTGTCCAGAAGGTTGGCACTTGCCCACATCCGAAGAATGGAAAGAACTTTTAGGAGACCACGCCTGTGATTCGGAACTAATGGACGATGGCACATGGGCCTACGATTGTTCTGGATACAAATTAAAATCGACCGATACTTGGGACGAAAACACAGAAAGGCAAAACGCCTTAGGTTTTTCCGTCATTGCCGCAGGCATGAGCTTCGAAAACGCCCCGATAGCCCTTGGTGAAACCGCATTCTTCTGGTCTGCAACGGACACGCTCTCGTTTTACGCTTTTGCAGCGTTGTTTATGAACAATGAAAGTTCTGTTCTTTACGGAGCAATAGACAAAAAGAACGGGCTCTCCGTCCGCTGCATCAAAGGGTTTGCAGAGTAAACAGGTTTGGTTATGTACGATCCTCGATTTTTACCCATTTGCAAAGAAGACCTGGACGAACTCGGTTGGGATTACGTTGACGTGATTATCATCAGCGCCGACGCTTACGTGGACCACCCTTGCTTTGGTCATGCGGTTGTCGGGCGACTTTTGGAACATGAAGGCTTGCGCGTAGCGATACTCCCGCAGCCGAACTGGCGCGACGACTTGCGCGATTTTAAGAAGCTCGGGAAACCACGACTTTTCTTTGCGATTTCGAGCGGCATGGATTCCATGGTGAACCACTACACCGCCGCAAAGCGCCTCCGCAGTGACGACGCCTTTACGCCGGGGAACAAAGCCGGATTCCGCCCCGATTATGCGACATACACGTACGCCAAGATTTTAAAGAAGCTCTACCCCGATGTGCCGCTGCTCATTGGCGGTCTCGAATCGAGCTTGCGCCGCGTGACGCATTACGACTACTGGAGCAACAAACTCAAGCCGAGCATTCTGTTCGATACGCAAGCCGATATTCTCGTCTATGGTATGGGCGAAAAGCCGCTGAAAGAAATTGTTCGTTTGCTCAAAAAAGGCGTTCCGTTTTCGAGCCTGAATTCTGTTCCGCAAACTGCCTACTTGGCGCCCAAAGGGAACATTCCGAAGAACAGCAAGTGGGAAGATTTGCGACTATACAGCTACGAAGAATGTCTGGAAAGCAAGAGGAATCAAATCGAGAACTGCCGCCGAGTGGATATCGAATGCAACAAGTGGTTCCAGCGCCGCATTCTGCAGGATGTCGCTGAACAGACCGTGGTGATTAACCCCGCGTACCCGCCGATGGAATATGGCGAACTGGACGAAAGTTTCGAATACCCCTACGCCCGCGAACCGCACCCGCGTTACAAGAAGCGTGGCAACATTCCGGCGTTCGACATGATCAAGTTCAGCATCAACACGCACCGTGGCTGTTTTGGCGGATGCAGTTTCTGCGCCATCAATGCGCACCAAGGCAAGTTCATCGCGAGCCGCAGCCGCGAAAGCATTCTGCGCGAAGTCGAAATTGTCACCAACATGGAAGGCTTTGCCGGAACGATTACAGACCTTGGCGGCCCCAGCGCGAACATGTACAACATGCGTGGCCGCGACCCCAGCCGTTGCCAAAAGTGCGCCCGTGCGAGCTGCCTCACGCCCAAGATTTGCGACAACATGGACACGCACCACGCCGAAATCTTGAGCCTTTACCGCGAAGTGCGTAACCACCCAAAAGTGAAGCACCTGTTCATCGGAAGCGGTGTCCGTTACGACATGCTCTTGCAGGAGACGGATGATGAAGAACTCCGCAAGGACCACGAAGAATACGCCCGCGAACTCATCGACTACCATGTGAGCGGTCGTTTGAAAGTCGCGCCGGAGCACACGAGCGATGCGGTCTTGAAATTGATGCGCAAGCCGAGCTTTACGCTGTTCCACAAGTTCAAGGAATTCTTTGACGACGAATGCAAACGCATCGGCAAAAAACAACAGTTGATTCCGTACTTTATCAGTAGCCATCCGGGATGCACCGAAGCCGACATGGCTGAACTTGCACTTGAAACAAAGCAATTGGGTTTCCAGCTGGAACAAGTGCAAGACTTTACGCCAACACCGATGACCATTGCGACCGAAATGTTCTACGCCGAAATGACGCCGGACGGAAAGCCGCTCTTTGTCGCGAAAACGCCGGAAGAAAAGGCGAACCAGAAGCAATTCTTCTTCTGGTACATCCCCGCGAACCGCCCGCACCTGCGCGAAGTTCTGGAACGCCTCAAGATGGGTAAGGTCAGCCGTTTGTTGCTGAGCCGCACTGCCATGGCGGAGGGCAAGGAATACTTCCCCAGCAAGGAACGCGAGCAGAACGAAGACTTCCGCAACCGCGAAATGCAAAAGCGCGACGAACGCACACAAGCATTGCGCCCGAAAAAAGAGAAAGTCAAGAATCGCTGGCGCGACGAAGGGTATGAGCCGCGCGGGGACCGCTGGGATGATAACCGAGAAATGCGCTCAAGAATGCGCGGGGACCGCTACGAAGACCGCGAACGCTTTGGCGAGAATCGCCACGACTTCCATCGAGATGAACGTCGCGACTTTGATCGTCGCGGGAATCAGCAGAATGCGCCGTTCCGCGAGCACCGCAATATCGAAGACAAGAACCGCTTCAACAGCGGCGAAATAAACCTCGCCAGCCGCCGCTCACACGGAAAAGGCTTCAAGAAGCCGACGTTTAAAAATAAGTAAACAGTGGTTAGTGGCTAGTGGTTAGGAAATCCATTAGCGAAAGAGCGTCATCCTGAGCGAAGCGCCAGCGAAGTCGAAGGATCCAGTGAATTCTTGTTTTGAGGCACTGGATTCTTCAGCCTACGGCTTCAGAATGACGAAGAAACTCTTGGCTGCAACGTTGACGCTTCGCGTCTTGTCAAACGGCTCGGCAATGACATCGCAAGCGATGTCACTTCACTCGCCTCGCGACTCTCGCCTTTTGCGTTTGTCGCCTTAAAAAGGCTCGTTTAGGAGTGTGCAAGCACACTCCACCATTGCAATCTCACTTCGTGTGATTGCCAAACGCCGAGGCTCGGTCATGCCCAAGCAAGGTTGACGCTTCGCGTCCGTGGCTTCATTTATCAAATATAAAACCATAAATGGTTTATGCTTGATAAATTTGCTCACTCTTGGTCGCGACTCTCGCCTTTTGCGTTTGTCGCCTTAAAAAGGCTCGTTTAGGAGTGTGCAAGCACACTCCACCACTCGCCTTTTTCGCGTTCAACGGAAACCTTGAAGCCGGCTTCTTCAAACCACTTAAGGATGTAATCCTTTTCAGTGACAAGCTGTCCGCTGATGATGAGTTCGCCGCCTTCGGCGAGCAAATCTTCGATGTCATCGCGGAGCGGCCAGAGTTCACTGCGAATCATATTGCAGAGAATCACGTCAAACTTCGTTCCGTCCTTGAATGCATCCAGGAATCCAAGCACACAGTCGCTTTCGCCAAAGCCATTGCGTTCAAAGTTTTCCGCAATGCAGGGAATCGTGAGCGGGTCAATCTCCGTACCCACTGCAAGGCTTGCGCCCTTGCGACGAGCAAACATCGCGAGGATGCCCGTTCCCGTACCAATATCGAGAACAGTCTTGCCATTAAAATCAATATTTTCCATGAGCGCGGCACAGCTACTCGTCGTCTCGTGCTCGCCCGTTCCAAATGCAGTCTTTGCCTCAAGTTCCAAGACAACCGCTTCCGGATCTTCCGGCGCAAATTCCACCCAAGGCGGACGCACCCAAAGGTGCTCGCTCACAGCCACCGGCTGTGCGCGGTCACGCCACCACTTGTCCCAATCCTTGGCAGGCTCCTCCGTCACCGTGAAGTTGTACTGCGGGAATTCCGCCACGATGCGGTCGCGTTCCGCCTTGTCGCCCGTGTAAAAACAGAACTCCGTGCGGCCAGCGGTCACCGGGTCGAGTTCTTCAAGCGTCGCAACACCCGCCTCGAAAAGCAGGTAGCTTGCAATTTCATATTCTTCATCGGGACAGTTGCCCTGAGCCTTGTACCAAGTATCGATTTTTTGCATGGGTAAAATTTATCAAATTCAACGACCGACAGCTCAAGAATCATAGAAAATGCTCTCATTATGCGGTTTTCACACATTTTTCGACTTGTTCATACACGAAACTTTGACCCATTACATACTAAATCAAAAAAATCGAGGTCTTAGTATGTAAAATGGGAAGGAAAAAGCCCCTTTCAAAGCCAGCAAACAGACTTTCATGCCTATTTCAGGCCTTATCCCCACAAAAAATTGACTTTTGCGCACTAAAATTACATACTAAATGCAATAAATTGCGATTTAGTATGTACGCAGACAAAGTAACAACATTCCAATTACATACCAAAACGCCCCTAAGACCATTTTAGTATGTAAACGAGGTGCAATTTTTTCCCCATTTCCCTCATTTTTCATCCTTCCGGCACAGAACACGACTTTACGCCCCCTATTCAACAGTACGCCCCCAAGCCGTTCAAATAAACAGCGGCAAAAAGAAATATATTTACAATAATTCAAGCAATCCCATTCTCATGGAGATGCCCGATCAAGTCGGGCATGACAACGCTTCACAAGAATGACGATTGAGCCGAATAACCATGCTTTACATCCACCAATTCCCAGACTGGACGCGGTTCCGCTTCGATTCTCCCAAGGTGCTCAACGCGCTTGGGCAGACACGCCTTGAAGAAGGCAAACTCATCGGAATCATGCAAATCTGCGGACTCAAGGACATCGAAGCAAAGCTCATCGCCGAAGACATCGTCGCGAATTACGCGATTGACGGCTACACGCTAGACTCCGCGCACACGCTCGCCGAAGTGGAACTCAAAAGCAAGGGCTCACAAAACTTTATCAAAAACTACCTCGGCGCCATCCAGAACGCCTCGCAGCCCCTCACCGAAGAACGGCTTTTCAACTGGCATTCCGCGATGGGTCAGAACAAAGTCAAACACTTCCGCGACACGCCCAGCGAAGTACAGAAAATCATTGATGCGACCGCCCCCGATTCCGCCACGACACTGCGCTTTACAGGCCCGAATCCGGAACGCTTGCAAGGCGAAATGGAAAACTTTTTATCGTGGTTCGAGAGCGCAAATATAGACGGGGTGATTAAAGCCGCAATTGCACATTTCTGGTTCATCACGATTCGCCCCTTCACCGACGCCAACGGCAGACTCGCGCGCGCCATCACAGCCATGCAACTCGCCCGCACCGAGAACACAACGCATTGCCAGTACGCGCTGAACAAACAAATTAACAATCACAGAAACGACTACTTCAAGATTCTCGCACGCACGCAAGCCGCCAGCGGCGACCTCACCGAATGGATTCTGTGGTTCCTGCAAATGCTGCGAAACGCCATCAAAGATAGCGAACAACTTTTCGCCGCAGAAATCAGCCGCATCCAGTTCCGCAACGCCCACGCAAACGACACGTTTAGCGCCCGCGAACAGCAACTCATCGACGAAATCATGGCAGGCCGCCTCGCGCAACCCTTCACCGCCAAAGAAGCCGCCGCCTTCTTCAACGCAAGCCACGACACCGCCCTCCGCGAAATCCAGAGTCTTATGGACAAAGGAATTTTGCAAACGAACAACAAAGGCGGCAGAAGCATGCGGTATAGACTTGTGGATATAAGGTAATAACCACTATTTCGCAAGAAGTTGCTCTTCGGCGCAAGCGTCAGCTATTCGCTTGTGGCAATAGTCAGCGGCTCTTTCAACACCATATTTTGGCCCAACGATTACGAATACCAAGCCAATTTTCTTGAAGAGGTCTTCGCCCCAAAATCCTGCTAAATATATGTTTAATTTCTGCAATAGGCAAGATGACTCAAAGTGATGCATTTTGCGCAATAACGGCAGGAAATGACACAAGCTTACTTCTTCAGGACTTTTTTTCCGTAGTAGGCGCCGCGGGCGTTGTTCGCACCATTCACGCGGCGACCCTTGAGGTCGAACATGCCGCGGTCATAAATCATCTGGATTTCACCCGTGCGGGTGTTGAAGTGCCCGATGATGGTCGTGTGTTCCGCATTGTTATCGTCGCCATCGCCATTATCCACAATGATGCTCATGAGTTCCGGCAGTTCCGTTTGCGCGACGGTCGGACGCATCACGTAAGCGCCGTTCGCACGTGCAAAACTAGCTTTCTCCGAGATTCCGGCCTTGACAAGGTAGGCACGCATCGAACGAATCCATGCGCCCTCTCCGACCTTCACGAAATCGCCAACATTGATGTTATTGTCTTCTGACGAACTTGCCGCAAAGCCGTAAGCGAAGCCGGTTTCCGGATCAGAGCCTTTCGCCCCCCACTTCTTGTACTGCCATGTGCCGCGGAATTCCCAGTCACAATTCTCATAACTCGTGACCGCTTCGGCGGTAGGCACAATCGTCACGGGCCCTTCAACTGCGAACGTTTCACTGCCCATCAGCACTAGATACGGAGTGTTTGCTTTCATGACAGTATCTTTATAAAACACCGGATTTCCCTTATCATCATTGATTACTCCATCCGCAGCCCACAGGACTTTCATCTTGACAGCATTTTCGCCATTCTTGTCCTTGCCGATGCCGTTATAATAAAGAACGGCATTAAGTCCCGAGACTTTTTCCGTTTTCACGCTGAACGGCAACACAATTGTCGAATAGATATTTTTCAGGAACTTGCGGTTAAACACAACCGACGCAACTGCTGTATCTTTCGGAATGTTTACCGCATCCGTTCCGTCGTATTCACCGTCGATGACAGCACGAGTACCACTATTGTAGCCACGAATCTGCACAGCAGCGTATTGCGTTACAGCCGCCGGATAGACAAACGGACTTTCTGCGATATTGTCATAAGCAACACCACCAATGGTGATGTCACCCGTTCTAGAACTATAATCACCTCTACCTATGCTATAAGGAGCTTCTTCATCCTTTGTTGCAGTAACCTTAGTCACGTTATCCGTAATCGTGATATTACCAACAACTCCCTCAGCACCTCCACCGATACCAGCGGCTTCTCTCCCCCCCATAGCTGAAACAATTCCACCATTAATGGAGATGTTTCCAATAGTTCCTTCTTGACCACTACCGATACCGGCAGCATATTTGCCACCCGTAGCAAAAACGGTACCACCGTCAATTACAATGTTTCCGCCATCAATGTAATCACCGCCACCGATACCGGCACCACTCCCATTGCTACTAGCATCAAGGGAGCCGATTCCCGAAATGGTAAGCGTCTTTTCTACCGGCACATAAATACCAGGATAAGTATGGTAGAAACCCTTCACCGTATTTTCGCCTTCCAAAATAATATTGCAGTTACCCAAGCAAGTAATACCAGCCCATTTATAATTGTAATTACTTACTCCATCGATAATCACATTATTGAGAGTTACTGTAGCATTTTCTTCAATCGATATCTTGTAGTTGCCACCAAGCATACCTGTCAGCTCTACGCCATTTTGCGCAACATAGTTCCCAGTCAAAGCAGCAAGATTAATAACATTACCTTCAAGCCACTGTGCATACAACGTTATCGACTCACCAACTTCTGCAAAATTCACATTATTTTGATTCTCATAAGAGACTCCGCTGCCATCGGCCTCGGTATTCCAGCCGACAAAAGAATACCCTTCACGAGTATAGCTGTTTGCCTCAAGAATCAGTTCTGGGTCAATATTGATGGACTGATTTGACATTGTCCCATTACCGCCATTGGCGTCGAATGTCACCGTATATTGCACAACAGGGTATTTAAACGGACTTCCAACGATACTTGCCGTCACGACATCACCGATGGTAATGTCGCCGGTTCTAGAACCACTATTACCTTCACCAATACTATAGGGAGCGTCTTCACCCTTTATAGCTGTAACCTTTGTATCGTTTCCACTAATCTTGATATATCCAACAGTTTTTCTGTAGCCACCGCCAATACCAGGGGCATAACGACCGCCCGTAGCAACAACAGTACCGCCATTAATTTCAATATTCCCGCAACCGAGATTATAACCGCCACCGATGCCGGCTGCATATCCATTGCTACTCGCATCAAGGGAACCTGTTCCCGAAATGGTAAGCGTCTTACCTTCCGGCACATTGATACCGGGATAATCACGGTAGAATCCCTTCACCGCATTTTTTGAATTCTCAGCGAGAACAATTTCGCAATCCCCCAAACATGTAATGCCCGCCCATCTATAATCATATTCATGTACACCATTAATGACCACATTATTGAGAGTTACTGTAGCATTTTTTTCAATCGATATCTTGTAGTTGCCACCCAGCGCACCAGTCAACACATCACCATCTTTTGCGGTATAGTTGTCCTTCAAAGTGGCAAGATTAACAACGTCCCCCTTGGACCACTGCGCATACAACTTTATCGAACTGCCGACCTCGGCAAAATTCACACGTCCCTGGTCCGCATAAGAAATTCCACTACCATCGACTTCGGTATTCCAGCCGATAAAAGAATACCCTTCACGAGTAAAGCTGTTTGCCTCAAGAGTCAGTTCTAGGTCAATATTGGTGGACTGATTTGACATTGTCCCATTACCGCCATTGGCGTCGAATGTCACCGTATATTGCACAACAGGGTATTTAAACGGACTTCCAACGATACTTGCCGTCACGACATCACCGATGGTAATAATGCCGGTTCTAGAACCATCAAGACCTTCACCAATACTATAGGGAGCGTCTTCGCCCTTTATAGCTGTAACCTTTGTATCGCTTCCACTAATCTTGATATATCCAACATTTTTTTTATAACCACCGCCAATACCAGGGGCATAACGACCGCCCGTAGCAACAATGGTACCGCCGTTAATTTCAATATTCCCGCAACCGATATTATA